>OGQN01000332.1_pt1 | contig 44949 bp, 32 predicted proteins | sample 1553231 | NCBI WGS metagenome assembly OGQN01 (sample SAMEA2579950, study PRJEB22360) | human gut metagenome | biome: human gut; feature: human-associated habitat; material: faeces | place: Denmark | collected 2008/2010 | reverse complement strand
AACACAGCGACTACAGAGCAGATGGGATATGGTATTATTTCTTTTTTCGTCTATACGCAATCTATAAATTAGTATTTTTTTGCTTTTTCATAATCTTTTTTATGTACCAAGATCTCATATTCTATCATTTGATTCACATCATTTCCCAAGCTTCCCATTCGACTTCTTAATGTTCCTTCTGCCGGAAACATCGTCTGTGATAAATGGTTTTTTGTTTTATATTTATAGGGAATTCCTTCTTGTTCTAATCTTGTACGTATTTTATTAAACATCTCCATGTCTGTTCCAATCCAAAGACTCTCCGAATTAAAAATGTTAAACATAATAGTATCTCTCCTTTATTTTTTGCAAAGTGCCCCATTAAAAACTGCATATTTTTTTATTTATTATACGCTTTATAAGCCATTATGACAAGGTGCACCACTGTATCCTTCAAAATTAGTTTTACCTCAAAATATGCTTCTGTATTAAATTTAAGACAATTTTTCTCTTGACATTTCAAAAAATCGGACTATAATGAGGTTCATCAAATACATAAACTTCACCGAAATTCGTTGAAGAGAACAATGCTGTTTTTGAATAAGGTGTTCCAGAGAGCCTGCATTTGGTGTGAGCAGGTACACTTTCAATAACAGATATCCTCTCTAAGATGCGGACTGAACATTACTTAAATTTTTAATCAGTAAGTCTCGCCGGAATCCTCCGTTAAAAGGAAAGCGTATGATAGTACGTTAAGAGCTGTAATTTTATTACAGAATTTGGGTGGTAACGCGGATTTTTTTCGTCCCTTTTCAGTTTTTTCTGAGAAGGGATTTTTGTTTTCTTGGTAATACAACGAATAATATCAAAAGCGGTGAGGAACATCAGGAGGTAACATAAGTATGAAACAATTACAAAAATTCAGCAAATTTTTATCAGATTACACATCTATCGTTGTAATCGCCATCGCAGTAATCACATTTTTCCTTCCATCATTGATGGGCTGGGTTAATTTCCAATTATTCACTGACCCGGTAGCTAATAAATTTACAAGTCAGTCTATTATCATTGGTGTTATCATGTTTAGTATGGGACTTACTCTTACAACTGATGATTTTAAGATTCTGGCACAAAGACCATTTGACATCTGTATCGGAGCCATTGCACAATATTTAATTATGCCGTTTTTAGCATTTTTTATTACAAAATTACTACACCTTCCTGCTGGAATCGCACTTGGACTGATTCTTGTAGGCTGCTGTCCTGGTGGAGTATCTTCCAATATCATGTCTTATCTTTGTGGCGGAGATGTTGCTTTTTCTGTTGGAATGACGACAGTATCTACTATTCTCTCCCCAGTTATGACACCACTCATGGTTTCACTTCTTGCAAGTGGGGCAAAAATTACGATTCATGGACTTCCAATGTTTATTTCTATCATTGAAACCGTTATCGTACCTGTAGCAATTGGTTTTGTATTAAATTATGCATTAGGTAAAAATAAAACATTTAAAGAAGTACAAAAAGTTATGCCAGGCGTTGCTGTTCTTGGTCTTGCCTGCGTTGTTGGTGGAGTTATCTCTTCCCAGGGTTCAAAATTCTTCCAGTCTGGAGTCGTAATCTTCGTTGCAGTTCTTCTTCACAACGGTCTCGGATATTTCTTCGGATATTGTGCCGGTCGCCTTACTGGAATGAATACTGCAAAGAAAAGAACAATCTCTATCGAAGTTGGTATGCAGAATGCCGGTCTTGCAACAAACCTTGCAACAACAACTGCACAGTTTGCTTCTACACCAGAATCCGCAATTATCTGCGCTGTTTCCTGTGTATGGCATTCCATTTCCGGTACATTACTGGCAGGACTCTTCGCTCAGTATGATAAAATGAAAGCAGCTCATAAAGAAACTGCCACAGCTAAATAAGTCTGATTTCTAGATTTAATACAGACGAAAAAAGAAAAAACAATATATCCCATCTGCTCTGTAGTCGCTGTATTTAAAATGCTTATCCGCATCTTAAATACGCTCCGAAGACGCATCTGGGATATATTGTTTTTTCTTTTTTCTGTCTAATCTAAATCCATAGTTAACTGATTTTGTAGGATTAGGTTAGGCACTCGCTATAATAGAATTTCCTGCCGAATTATAAGGAAATTCTAACAAAAATGGAAGTTTTATAAGTATTGCATTGTGTGACTTTGCACTGCGGAATTTTGCCTCAAAAACAAAGAGTTTCGTGTAGCACAATAAAATCAAACTTAGAAAATCATATCCTTCTGGAGAATTCCTATTCTCACCAACTTTAGATTTAGATAATAGTCAGAAAAAAGGGAAAATGCTATATCCCAGATGCGGCTTCGGAGCGCGTTTAAGATGCAGACGAGCATTTTAAACACAGCGACTACAGAGCAGATGGGATATGGCATTTTTCCTTGTTTCGTCTATACTAAATCTACAAATTAAAGGTTATCCTTGCATATATTGTTCAAGGTATTCTTTGTCTTTTATGAGTATTTTCTGATTTTCTACTGAGATGACTCCATTCTCTCTTAATCCACGCAAAATACGGTTGACACTATTTCGTGTAGATATTCCACAAAATCCTGCAATATCATCGTTGGTAATCTGAAAATCAATAAGAATTCCCTCTTTCATTTTCTTTCCAAATGGTTCAATCTGCAAGTACAGGAACGCACATACTGCTCCTGTTTTTCCATTCATTGTCATAAGCTGCTGACGATAGATTGCCTGTGAAAGTTCTTCTCTGTAGTAGACATTAATATAATCTTGAAGTTTTTTATCTTTATTAACGTATTCCCAGAAAGTTACACGAGGAATTTTGTAAAATACGGCTGATTCACTTTCTACTCTTACATTAAATGGTGCAGAAGTATATTGGCTTACTTCGTCTTTTAATAATGAAATGATATTAGGAGCCTTTAAGTAGGAAATGTTAAACTCTCTTCCATCTCTTAGGATAATACTTGTTTTCACTACACCTTCTTTTAATACATAAGTACTTTGCTGCTCAAAACCATAATAAGTAAGATATGTATGGCGCGCCTTATGTACTATCGGAATGTCTTTTTTCTCTAAATACTCTAGCAAATATTCATGTTCCATTTTTTTCATCCTTTCTTCTTACAAAAGTATATCATATTTTTAACAGATGTTAGTAACATTTGATAACATTTTTCGTTATCACAATTTATTAACACGAAATGTGGTTTGCAGAGACATTTATTTTGCATAAAATAACTTCCTGTTAAGAAAATGTACTCGCATATATCTAAGTTTTTAAGGAGGATTTTAAAATGTTTGAAATGAACGTGCCTTACGATAAAGGAGAAATGAAAATCAGCCTGTCTGAGAAAAATCTTGCAGGTGTTTTGGAAGGAAAACAGTCTGAGTACACCACCAAACTTTCTGAGAAAGAACTGGTAGAGCAGTCTTTAGACAACCCAATCGGTTCGAAATCATTGGAGGAACTGGCAAAAGGAAAAAAGGATATCGTCATTATCAGTTCTGATCATACACGTCCTGTTCCATCAAAAATTATTACTCCGATTCTTTTAAGAAGAATCCGTTCTGTATCCCCTGATGCACGAATCCGTATTCTTGTTGCAACTGGTTTCCATCGTCCTAGTACCCATGAGGAATTAGTTGATAAATACGGCGAAGAAATCGTTGCTAATGAAGAAATTGTTATGCATATTTCTACGGATGATGCTTCTATGAAAAAGATTGGTGTTCTGCCAAGTGGCGGTGACTGCATTATTAATAAAATTGCAGCAGAAGCTGACCTGTTGATTTCTGAAGGTTTTATCGAAGCTCACTTTTTTGCAGGTTTTTCTGGTGGAAGAAAGTCTGTTTTACCAGGTATTGCTTCCTATAAAACAATTATGGCTAATCACAGCGGAGAATTTATTAATGACAAAAAATCCCGCCCGGGTAATCTCTGTCATAATTTAATTCACGAAGATATGGTTTATGCTGCAAGAACAGCCAATCTTGCTTTTATCGTTAATGTTGTATTAAATGGAAATCACGAGATTATTGGTTCTTTTGCCGGAGATATGGAAACTGCTCATGAAAAAGGCTGTGATTTTGTTCGTTCTCTTGCAAGCGTAAACAAAGTAAATTGTGATATCGCTATTTCCACTAACGGCGGTTATCCTCTTGACCAGAACATTTATCAGGCTATCAAAGGTATGACTGCTGCAGAAGCTACTCTTCCTGATGATGGAATCATTATTATGATCGCCGGATGCCGCGATGGTCATGGCGGAGTTGGTTTCTACCATAACATTGCTGATGTAAAAGATCCAGAAGAATTTGAGCAAAAAGCAATCCATACTCCTCGTCTAGAAACCGTACCAGATCAGTGGACTTCACAGATTTTTGCCCGTATCCTGGCACACCATAAGGTTATTATGGTATCTGATCTTGTTGACCCAAAACTCGTAAAAGATATGCATATGGAACTTGCTTCTAATGTGGATGAAGCTCTTGCTATGGCATTTAAAATCAAAGGAAATGATGCAAAAGTTGCTGTTATTCCTGATGGTTTAGGCGTTGTTGTTAATATCTAAATTTTAATATTAGCATCCTCAGCGACTATCATTATCAAAATAGATTATTTCAGACTTTTTTATTAAAATGCTATAAATAATTTTATAAAACGAAAGAGAAGAAAGGAAAAAATCGTTATGTTACATTCTCTTATGGCTGAATTTTTAGGAACAGCCCTTATGATTTTATTCGGTGTCGGCGTACACTGTGATGAAGTCCTTGCCAAAACAAAATACCATGGAAGCGGACACATTTTTGCCATCACCACCTGGGCTTTTGGTATTTCTGTTACCCTGTTTATCTTTGGTGGTGTCTGCATTAACCCTGCCATGGCATTATGTCAGGCAATTCTTGGCATGATTCCCTGGAGCAGCTTTATTCCTTATTGTATTGCTGAGTTTCTTGGTGCTTTATTTGGCGCACTCGTTGTTTATGTTATGTATGCCGACCATTTTAAAGCAAGTGAAGGAAAAATAGACCCGATTGCTATTCGAAACATTTTTTCTACAAATCCAAACTGTAGAAATCTTCCACGTAACTTCCTAGTCGAGACAATCGCAACTGCTGTTTTTCTGACTGCTATCCTGGCTGTCGCAACAAATTACGAAAAACAGCTTCCTATCGGTGTTGGACTGATTGTCTGGGCCGTTGGTATGGGACTTGGCGGAACGACTGGATTTGCTATGAATCAGGCAAGAGACTTAGGTCCTCGTCTTGCATTCCAGTTACTTCCTATTAAAAATAAAGCAGACAATGACTGGCAGTACGGCCTGCTCGTACCTGGCATCGCTCCATTTGTCGGAGCCGTCTTAGCTGCTTTATTCTCCCACTATTTTCTTGCTATTTAATTCATTGAGAGAGAACAGACGAAAATAAAAAGAACAGACCACAGGAAATGTAAAGATATCGCTGCGTAGAAAATGCCTGTTCGGCATTTTTACTTGCTCTCACATTACATTTCCTGTGGTCTGTTCTTTTTATTTTCTGTTTGTTGGCTCCAGAAGGAATGTATTCAATAGTTGTTGGAGGGAGAAGGGGGAGAAATCAGAAGACTACTGCTTGCTCGAAAGGTATCTCTGTCAGAAGATTACATTTATCTGCTCTCGCATTTCTTTTCCTATGGTCTATTCTTTTTATTTTCTGTGTTTTGGCTCCAGAAGGAATGTATTCAATAGTTTACAAAAGGTCGTGTATTATTCTAAATGAATCCATAGTAATTTTGGCAAATATATAGTATAGTTCCTTTAGATAAATGATCAGAAAGTATGAGGAAACTACCCATGTTGAAAATAATTATTTCCCCGGCAAAAAAAATGAAGGTAAGAAATGACATTTTATCCTACAAAAATATACCATTTTTTATAAATGAGGCTCAAACTCTTTTTTCTTATATGAAAAATATGTCTTTGGAGGAATTAAAAAATCTATGGAAATGCAGTGACAAGCTTGTACAGGAAAATGAGCAACAGCTTCGAACAGGAAACTTAAAGCAAAATCTAAGTCCGGCGATTCTTTCTTATGAGGGAATTCAGTATAAATACATGGCACCAGCAGTATTTGAAGAACAGGCTTTTATATGGTTAGAAAAGCATTTGAGGATCTTATCCGGCTTTTACGGTGTACTATGTCCGTTTGACGGGGTAATTCCGTATCGACTAGAAATGCAGGCACGTTTTCATAATGAAAAAATAAATAATTTATACGACTTTTGGGGGCAAAAATTAGCAGACTATATATTAAAAGACTGTGATTGTCTCATTAACCTTGCATCAAAAGAATACAGTAAAAGTGTTTTGAAATATATTCCAAAAAATGTACAGGTCATAACCTGTGTATTCGGAGAAATAATTGATGGGAAAATAAAAGAAAAAGGAACTTATGCAAAGATGGCAAGAGGTTCCCTTGTACGTTATATGGCAGAGCACCAGATTGAAAATCCAGAGGAAATGAAACAATTTGATGAACTTGGGTATAAATATAAAGAAGAATATTCTGATAACACAAAATGGATATTTTGCAAATAACTATTTAATTCATTGAGAGAAAACAGACGAAAATAAAAAGAATAGACCATAACAAATGTAAAGATATCACTGCGTAGAAAATGCCTGTTCGGCATTTTTACTTGTTCTCACATTACATTTGTTATGGTCTATTCTTTTTATTTTCTGTGTTTTGGCTCCAGAAGGAATGAATGCAATAGTCTTTGGGAAAGAGATGGGGAAGGGGACAGAAGGTCGTGGCTTATTCTGATGCTATTTCCACTATGCTGAACCTTCTTTCAAGTTTCACTGATGATAAGATGATACCGAAACCTATCACTGTACATAATAATTTTATCATTATATTGTCGCAATATATCGTTTTTTTTCAAAACGTATGCCATACGTTATATATAACGCACATCTCGCAGCAAGAATGCCAAGGCGTTCTTGAATTAGAATGTACGATAAATATAAAGGCGATTTCTGTACTTTTTTGTAAAATGACAACCCCCTTTATTTTTACTGTTCGTTAAAAAGAGTACCTAATCTTCTGGATGATACATCTTCCGAGTAAGCAGTAGTCTTCTGACCTCTCCCCCTTATTCCTCCCAAAGACTATTGCATTCATTCCTTCTGGAGCCAACACACAGAAAAAAGAAATACTACCGTATCCCAGATGCGGCTTCGGAGCGTGTTTAAGATGCGGATGAGCATCTTAGGCACAGCGACTACAGAGCAGATGGGATATGGTAGTATTTCTTTTTTCGATTGTTTTCTCTAATGAATTAAATAGTAAATAATCCATTGCAATTGGAAATTTTTTTTAGTATAATTACGTTAAGGAATTTTGAATGCATTATTATATTTTGCATTCTTAATTTTATTTAAGCTTAATGTATAACCACATTAACTAAGGAGGATTTATTTATGGCAACTTGGAACAATCTTGACACTTTGGCATCTTATAAGAAACTTGCCAGACTGAAAAACCACGTAAACATTAAAGAAGCTATGAGCGGAGAGAATGGTGCTACACGTGTAGCAAAATATTCCGCACCTATGGCAGAGGGACTTAGCTTTAACTATGCTGCAAAGCAGGTAGATGACACTGTTTTGGCTGCGCTGGCAGAATTAGCAGAAGAATCACAGCTCGCTGATAAATTTGAAGAATTATATAACGGTGCTGTGATCAATACCGGTGAAAAACGTCTTGTTCTTCATCATTTAGCACGTAGACAGTTAGGTACAGATGTTGTTGTTGACGGTGTAAACAAGCGTGATTTCTATGTTTCCCAGCAGCAGAAAGCCGCAGATTTTGCTAATAAAGTGCATGCCGGTGAAATTACTAACGCTGCTGGTGAGAAGTTCACAACTGTTGTTCAGATTGGTATCGGTGGAAGTGACTTAGGTCCTCGTGCTTTATATATCGCATTAGAGAACTGGGCTAAAGAAAACGGTGTTGCTAAGATGGAAGCGAAGTTTATCAGCAACGTAGATCCTGATGATGCTGCTGCAGTTTTAAAATCTACAGATTTAGCTCATGCTCTTTTCATCGTTGTATCTAAATCCGGAACAACTTTGGAAACATTGACAAATGAAGCTTTCGTAAAAGATGCTTTAACAAAGGCTGGATTAAATCCTGCAAATCATATGCTTGCTGTAACAAGTGAGACATCTCCTTTAGCAAAGAGCGATGATTACTTAGAAGCATTCTTCATGGATGACTTTATCGGTGGACGTTACTCCTCTTCTTCTGCAGTTGGTGGAGTTGTTCTTTCCCTTGCATTTGGTCCTGAAATCTTCGCAAGAATTTTAAATGGTGCAGCTGAAGAAGATAAACTTGCTGCTAATAAAAACATTTTAGAAAACCCAGATATGTTAGATGCTTTAATTGGTGTTTATGAACGTAATGTTCAGGAATACCCTTCTACTGCTGTTTTACCATATTCTCAGGCATTAAGTCGCTTCCCTGCACATTTACAGCAGTGTGATATGGAATCCAATGGTAAGTCTGTGAATCGTTTTGGTGAACCTGTAAATTATGTAACAGGTCCTACTATCTTTGGTGAGCCAGGAACAAACGGACAGCATTCTTTCTATCAGTTATTACATCAGGGAACTGATATCGTACCTTTACAGTTTGTTGGTTTTAAAAACAGCCAGATTGGTATGGATGTAGTAATTGAAGACAGCACAAGCCAGCAGAAGTTATGTGCGAATGTAGCTGCTCAGATCGTTGCTTTCGCCTGTGGTAAAAAAGATGAAAACCTTAACAAAAACTTTGAAGGTGGACGTCCATCCAGCATTATTATTGGTGAACAGTTAACACCAGAATCACTCGGTGCATTATTAGCTCATTTCGAAAACAAGATTATGTTCCAGGGATTCTTATGGAATGTTAACAGCTTTGACCAGGAAGGTGTACAGCTTGGTAAGATTCTCGCAAAACGTGTTCTTGCTCATGATACAGATGGAGCATTAAAATCCTACAGTGATTTATTAAACATTTAATTCTAACCTAAACAAAAATTCAAGAATGCCTCCGGCAGGATTGCAGATGTGGGAATCCTCTCACATCTGATATACAAAAAGAACGATCTGACAGATGTACTGTATACAGTAGCCTTAAAATAATTTCTGTTATTTTAAGAAAAATACTTTGTGCATCTGTAGATTGTTCTTTTTTATTTTCTTTTTCACTTTCTTTTTATTGGTATAAAAATGTGACTGTCGGCTACTATCATTTTTTATGATTTTTTTATATGATATTAGGGTCAAAAGATCAAAACTTCGTTCGTGCTTGCACGATAAGGTGTTTGACTTTGGAATCCGCGTAACATGAGAATTAAATTCATCTGAAAATTAAGGAACTTTTACCTGCAAATATGCTATAGTATTCTTATATAATATTTTCCAAGGAGGGATTGCTATGAAAAATGCTATTTTTAAATTATTTAAAGTTACTTTCCCATTTGCGCTTGCATTTATGATGTGTCTGCCTTTTTCTATGATACTGAATGCTGCCTCTGTGAAGAATATTCCTGTAAAGAAAATATTATCTGCTGATATCACCGGGGATGGAAAAGCAGATAAAATTCTTATCACAACCAGTATGGATAAAGATTGCTTCATAAAAAAACTGAAAGTTAAAGTAAATAATAAAGTTGCTTTTACTAAAAACTGTACGAATGACAATATTCATTCCTTTACTGCCCGATATGCTAAAATGTCAAATAAAAATGAACTTCTTCAGCTAATGGGTATCGGAGATAATGATTATATTGTATTTAATCAGATTTATAAATATAATAACAAATCTAAAAAGCTCTATTCTGTAAGCAAGTTAGATTATACAGCCTGCGAAATTGTTTCTGCTAAAAAGAATTTACTGACTCTTCGTCATGGTGACCAGCCTGCTGAAACAGGATGGCTTAACTGGAAAATGAATTACAAATTTCGTAATAATAAGCTTGTTTTAACAAGTACTACCACTTCTACTGTGAAAAGTATTATTGGTAACTACCACAATGATTCTTATAGTAAATTATTCCGAAAAAATATTTTTGTAACAGAGAAAAAGTTACGTTTTTATAACGGAAGTAAACTTGCTTTCACTGTTCCTAAAGGAAAACAGGTAACTTTGAAAAAGCTTACTCTGTCCAAAAACACTATGTATCTTCAGTTTCAATATGGAAAAAAGACTGGCTGGCTCAGAGTGAATAACAAAGACTATAATTATGAGTCTCCATATTTTAAAGTAGTTTCCCGTAGATTAGCAGGTTAATTACTATAAAAGACCTCTGCATGTTTCCTGTCATTTAAATGACCGGGCATGCAGAGGTCTTTTTATTTTTTATTTTTTTATTTCAATGTAACAATTATACCAGCTTATCTTGCACAAATACTATTAACAAAAATAATATAGCAGCCAAAGTCTCCGATACCTTTTCGAACAGCCTTATCTGCTTTCTCGTCTCCTAATTGCTCTCTCCACTGTACTTCTTTTCCCTGCATCTTTAAATATCTTGCAATCATGTTAAAATGAAGAATAACGTTATCATGACAGGCTGTCCTGAAAGAATCTTTATCCATTTTCTCTTCTATTGAGAATGTATGCCACTTTGCACGGAGATCCGCATAGGGAAAAATAGCATTACACAAATCATCATACAATTCCAATGCATCTTCATCTTCTCCGATTTCCAGCATCATATTTTCGTGCATCTTTCTCATTTGTTCAATTGTTATCGCCCCAGGTTCTTTTACATAGCTATCATAAGTATTGATCATTTTGTTATTCTCCTTTTTATTCATAATGTACTCTCTAAAATGAACTATCAAATTTATTAGTCAAACATATACCAGAAGGGGATGCTACATCTCTATCTAAAGGAATTCTCTATGTTGTTTTCTGTATTTTAACAGACCAACAAACGAGAAGTTCTCAGTCTGTTTTACAGTTCATAATAATATAAACAGATGTTTTGATATGTTCCATCCTTCATACGGAAACCTTTCGGTACAATTCCAATCTGTACAAAACCCAGTCGTTCATACAAATGGCGGGCATGAATATTGTTTTCCACCACAGCATTAAACTGCAAAATTCCAAAGCCATACTGTTTTGCCTGTACAAGACAATCATCTACTAATTTTTCACCAATATGCTCGCCGCGGTAATCGGTATCAACAGCATAACTCGCATTTGCAATATGCCCACAGCGGCCAATATTGTTTGGATGCAGAATATAAAACCCCACAATTTTTCCATTGTTGTCTGCAACGCCGCAATATGTTTGTGCCGCAAAAAAGTCTGCACCTGTTGTATCGTTCAAAAAATCTTCTTGTGGAAAAGCTTCGCCATCTTCTACGACCTTATTCCAGATGGAGATCATTGCAGGAATATCTTTTTCTCTATACTTTCTAATTTCCATAATCTATCCTCTAAATTCTAATTTCATGACATCATTTCTAATACTGATTCTACCGTATTTTTTAATCTCAGTCCATCTTTTTATATCCAAGCGATAGAAAAACTTTTCTGTCTCTGCTCCGCCGGAAGATATTTCATTGTAATACTTTTTAATACATTTCTTGTTTTACACAAATTATAGTATGTAATAATATTATAATAAATTATTTTATTATTTGAAGATCAATATAATTATTTTTCCAAGAAAATTTCTAAAGTATATCCTTGTAAAAAAGAAAAGCACCGAAAACCCACTGTTTAAGCGAATTTTCGATGCTTCTAATACAGAATCGAGGCGACGGGACTCGAACCCACGGCCTCTGCGTCCCGAACGCAGCGCTCTACCAAACTGAGCCACGCCTCGTTTTCACAACGATTATAATATCAAAATTAACGAGACATGTCAAGTTTTTACGAGAACAAATTCTGTGAACTACCCTCTTCTAAATCCAGTGGGTTAAGGCAGTCTTATTTCAAATACATTTACCAGCGAGACTTTCTTTTTAAATATTATCCTTTTTTCTTTTTTGGAAATATAGGATAATAAAAATCATGGAGAGTGAAAGTAAACCTACTAAAAGATACATCGCAATCGTATTGTTATCTCCTGTTTTCGCTCCTGGTGTTCCCTGATCTTTATTTTTTTTCATAGGTTTGTTATTTTCTTTTAAATTGACTTTATCATAATCGTTCATTTTTGGTGTAATCGGAATATCACTTCCGTCCTTGTTCTTTCCTTCTAAAGAAACTTCATTTTTCAAAAATTTTATTGATGGAATATCTTTCTTTACCTTTGCTGTGTAAATTAATTCCACAGAATCCCCCGCTTCTATCTTATCTAAAAAGACTTTTTTGTTTTTTATTTCTTTTACTTTAACCGTATTGCTCTTCTTACTTCGTATACTGCTTCCTACTTTATGAGCAAACCCTTTCATTTGTACATATTTTTTCAACTCTTTTGACGGTTCTTCTTTTATTGTTATATTTCTTGCACTTGCTGTTCCACTATTCGATACAGTAATTGTAAACTTAATTTCTTCTCCGGCTTTATATGTTCCATATTTTCTTTTTCCTGTATACCTTCCATTCTCTAAAACAATATTCTTTGTTTTATCTGATTTTTTCGCAACAACAATGTCTGGCACTCCTATTCCTACGGTATCGTTATCTGTCATTTCCGGAGTTTCGATTATATAGATTTTTTCTCTCTTTCCATTGTCATTCACTGTTTCATATTGTGCTGTGATATGGATAGCATTATTCAAATGTGTGCCTGCCTGTACACCTGTCTGTACCTCTGCTTTCATGTGCAGTACTACACTGTCTGCTGCTTTTAATTTATCTAAATGTACTATGTATTTTCCTTCCTCATCTTCTTTTTCTGGCATCCGTTCTACACAAACTGTATTTCCCTGCTTTGTTGTAATCTGGCCTGAAACAATTGTAACAGTCCCTGGTTTTATAATTTCCTGTAATGATTTATCCATGAAATCTTCTACTACCAAATCATACAGGTCCGCTGTTCCTTCATTACTTATATTTACTGTATAATCTATCACATCTCCGTATTCATAAATGCCTTCTTTTTTTATGCCTTCGTAACGCCCTTTTACTAAAGTGACCCCTTGTGTTTTATCTGCAAGCTTAGAAACTTTAGCAACCGGTGTACCTGGAATATTGATAGTATCTTCGTCTTTCATTAATTCCGTAACCGGAATTTCTGTATACTTTTTACTTTCTTCTTTTAACTCTTCTATTGCCAGCTTTTGAATCTCTTCATAGGCTTTCTCAATTGCTTTTCTGGCTTCTTCTGCCATCAGATCTTTCTTTGTATCTTCCTCCGCTTCGTCTTTTTTTTCATCGTCTTTATTATTGTCATTCTTATCTTCTTCGTTTTTATCTTCTTCTTTATCTTCTTTTTTATTCTCTTCCTTATCCTCCGGATTATTCGTATCTTCTTTTTTATATTCATCCGCCTTGCTCCAGCATGCATATAAATCTACATCTTTTTCCGGCATTACATACCACTGTGTTGGAAGATATTCTGCTTCTCCGGTCTTTTTCATACTCCAGCCTGTGAATTTGTATCCGCCGCATGAAAAATAATTTTTATTTATTTTTATTTTTGTTCCTGCATATGCTGGTGTTTCTGAATCGATTTCTTTTTGTTCTGCTTTCGTTTCTTCTGCTTCTGATGGATAATTTGAGTAGTACACTAATTTATATTGTTTTACATCTTTTGACCACTGTGCATATAATACAGCGTTTTCTTTTAAAGTAAACTTTTCAGATGGTGCATAACGCTTTCCGCTTCCATCTGTCTTTGTATTCCATCCTACAAACTTCTTTCCATTATTGTGGAATGAATTTCCGTCTATTAGCACTTCTTTTTCTTCATCTTCACCATCATCAGAAAAACATTCTGCATCTGTGTATTTTTCTTCTTCTTTCGTATTAGAAGAATAGATGAGTTTCTTCTGCTCAATCTTTTTCCACTGTGCATATAAAGAAATATTCTTTGATGGGATAACGAAGGTATCTCCCGAATTATATTGCTTTCCACTTCCATCTGCTTTTGTATTCCATCCAGCGAAAAGATAATCTGCATAGAAAAATCTGTTATTCTGCAATAAAATGCTATTTCCTGCCTCTTTCGGAGTTTGTGGATCTACAGAAAATGCTGTTGTATTATTATTTGCGCGATAAAAAACATGATACTTTTCAATGTCTTCTGCATTATCCTGAAGTTTTTCCCACTGTGCATATAAAATTATGTCTGTATTGATTTCTTTTTCTTCTCCTGGTTTATAAGCATCCCCTTTTCCATCCGGTCTTGTGTTCCATTGAGTAAACATATAACAATCCCTGCCGACTTCGTAGCGATAGGCGTTTCCATCAATTTGGACTGTGGTTCCTGCTTCACATGGAGTTTCTGCATCTGTTCTTCTCTTTCCGCTTCCATTATTGGCATCATACTGTAAATGATATACCGGTCGTTTCTCCCACTGTGCATACAGATTCAGGTTTCTTGCTGGCATTGCCACTACCTCTTCCGGAGTATATTGTTTTCCTTTTCCGTCTTTTCTGGTATTCCATCCTTTGAAAGTAAAACCTGGATAAGAAAAACGATTTTCATTTACCGTTAATAAAGTACCTGCCAGTCTAGAATTCTCTTCATCTGCTTCTATCTGTTCTTTTTTATTATTTGAATGATAAATCAGATTATAAACTGGATATTTTCTCTGATTATTATAATCTTGACTTGCTTCCTCTTCTTTTTCATCCGGATTTTTCTTCCACTGTGCATACAACTTTACATCAGTTCCCGGCATATTATATACTGTATCTGGATTCCATCTTTCTCCGCTTCCATCCGGATTGGTATTCCATTCTGTAAAATAATGTCCTTCATATAAAAAGGCATTGCCGTTTACAGTGATCTTGTTTCCTTCCCTGCATGGAGTTTCACTGTCAGTTTCCATTTCGCCGGAACCATTGTTCGCATCATACTGTAATTTCCATCTTCTTTTCTCTTTTTCCATCTTTTCTTCGTACTCTTTGTATGCTTCTTCGTTGCCCTTTTTATAACGAGCTGTAAGTTCTACTATATTTTTCAGTTCAAATAGATTTCCAACATCTAGACGGACTTTTCCTTTTAAGAATATATCAACGGCATCTCCTGCTGCCAGGAAATCCATCCATAATCTTTGTGGTTCTTCTAGACTAGTTCGAACTTTTCTTCCATTCTGTGATGTATATGTACTTTCTTCAAAAGATACGCTTTCTTTTTCTAAGGCTTTTTCCAGCTCCTCGCTAAGTGTATCCTGCAAATACAAATCATACAAATTAGATGTTCCATTATTTGTTACTGTAATCTTATAGGTAACAGTCGTTCCGTTTTCATATACTCCTGAAATTTTTGCTTCTGCATTATATCTTCCTGCTTCTAATACTGCTCCTTTTGTTCTGTCAGCAAGTTTAGCCGCTCTTCCTTCCGGTACACCCGGTATCTCTATTTTATCTTCATCTTCTTTTTCTGGTACTTCCACATCTTTGTTTCCATCAAAATACCATCCATTAATACATACTTTATTAGAAACATTATAAATGTTGGCTATGCCCGGCAGCAAATCAGCTTCATAATATAAGACAATATAATCATCTGCCCACAGTCGGTCTGTTCCATCTCCATCTTCTCCTGTACTGCATAAAAGGAGCGTATCTTTATCTACTACCTTAGCTGTGATTTTCTTCTTATGAGCTGTAGTAAGAATATACAAGCTTTCCTCTGTTGTCTGCGTTTCATCAAAAATAAATTTTGCACTTTCTAAATTTACGATTGCTTTTAATTCATCACTCATAGCATCTTTCACCGTAATATTCTTTAATGCCGCTTCTCCATTGTTTTTTACTATAATAGAAAATCTGACTTTGTCCCTTGCACCATAAATTCCTGGTACCTTTATTCCTGAGGTAATTTCTCCATTTTCAATTGTGATTCCTGTCGTTTTATCTGCTGTCTTTATGACATCTTCTCCCGGACTTCCTGGAACATTGATAAAATCCCAATCTGTGACAAGGCTATTCCCTTCTCCGTCTACCAGCTTATCTGTTGAAACATCTCTTAAATGAATATCTCCTTTTTCTTCTGTTCCATTATCTGCATACTTTGCTTCTGCATACACATCATTACGAAGTTTCCATGCATCTTTTGCATCTTCCTTTAATCGGACCTTTACATGAATGTCCACACTGTCATTCACATTTAAATGCTGCAGTACTAACACCAGATCGGATTCTAAAGATAAATGTGCTGCTACTTTATCCCCTTCTCTTGTTTTCAAAATTCCTGAATTCGGTACAACAAATGCTGCTGTTTCCATATCGGCATATTTAGAAAGTGTCTGTTCTGAAAATTCTCCTTTTCTATCCATATCATCTGTAAGCCGAATCTGATAAAGAGGAACATTTCCTGTATTCGTTACTCGGATAGTGTAATCTACCATTTCCCCTGCTTTATATATTCCTGCCTGTTTTTTCTCTATATAACGGCCGGTTTTTTCATCAAATAACACTGCTTTTCCTTCTTCATTCGTTGTCTTATCTGCAATCTTTGCAACAGAAAAAGCAGGGCGCATCAAAACATTCGATGCATCAAGCATATAGATTACAAATGGATTATTCTGCTCGATTCCATAAGTAAGTTCTACTTCATAAATGCCATCTCCCTTAATATGATCTAAGGCTCCTGTTGTTTCTTCTACGACATACTTTCCAATGTACAACTCACTTCCTTCAGTGCTTGTTCCCTTTCCATCTTTTCCTGTAACAATTCTGTCTGCAACACTTCCTTTAGAAATAAGTGGTTCCGCCTCTTTCAACGGTTTTTTATCCTCCTGTAAATCCCAAGGCGCATAAATATCTTCTGCTGCTTTTACTGTAAATACAGCACCTTCTACGCTCTGATTCTCGTCATCTTTTTTCGTAATCGTTAACTTTGCTTTCTGTAATGGATTACGATAAATCAAAGCTCCCGTCTGTCTCTTTCCCGTAACTGTATTTTCAAAAATAATATTACTTCCATCTTCTTTACTGTTCTCAGACAGTTCAAAAGTCCACTCCTGTCCTGTTAAGATACATCCCTTTGGCGCTTTCTTTTCTGTAATCTTATATTTTCCCAGATTATCCAGCGTATTTTTAAATGTCTCTTTATTCTGATAAACCGAATGTCCTTCTTCATCTTTCCCTTCTGTTAGTACAAATAATTCACGATAGGTACCTGTTGCAGCTGACCACTGGGATAATACAAATTCTGCTCCGGATAAATATGCTCCGGTATCCGTACTTTTTTTATAAACCTTTACAATATTTTTTGCCGCCTCATAATTCTTATTGATTAACTGTTTATTCTCTGTAATGCTTGTTGTATTATCAAATAGCTCCTCTGTTTTTAATGTATTTATCTCATAATACCAGTTCGTATTCACTGAAGGATTCCAGATATTTTTATATTTTTCTGGAATAGAAATCTCTTTTATATAGTATGGTCCATTACCAAACGGTTCTTTGTAAAAAGTGTAGGATGGCATGGATGTAAACAATGCAACGCCGTTATCATCCGTTGTTGCTGTATACAACGGTTCCTTGGCAGAATTCTTATCTGAACCTCCAAATAATCCAAATACAACGCCTTTTACTGGTTTACCTGACTCCTCATCTAGTTTTTTAACACATAGCTTCATTGCAATTTTAGAAGCTACATCATTAGATTTTCTCTCTACAGTACTCCCTTTATCATTTTTAACATATAAAGTACCGTTATTACTTACTGCAACACTGCCCTTGCAGCTTCCTGCCTCTGGTACTTTTTGCTTAAGTGTCTCATTCTCCTGATACCACTCTGCGATTGAACGATGAATCGCATGCAGCTCCTGGTCTGACTTTACTTCCACTTCTATATGTATATAATAGGTTCTCCCATAAAAAGCTGCCTTTCCAAGCCTTTCATCCACTGCTTTTACCTGAACCGTTGTGCTGTGATCTGCCTCCTCTTTCTTTATAATATGAAAATATGAGGTCATATCACTATAATTAATCCCCATTGTCTGGAAATTATTACTTACTGCCTCATCTGCATAGACTTTCACAGATTTTACATTTAAAAGCGCATCCACTCTGTCTTCAATCTGGAACATCGTATACTGTGCATTCTTCACATTAGAAGGTGTTGGCGCAACGGCTGAGAGTACATAGGTAAACACCTGATTTCTCTCAGACAGACCTGCAAATCGGCTTCCTTTCTCTGAGTTCTGTCCATTTACATTCCCTATATAAACAGACTTCATTACTTCCTCTGATAATGGAGCAATTCCAACATCCGCTCTGACTCCTAAAAAGCCTGTACTGTTAGACCAATAGTATGAATTAGAGTTTTCGAGTGTACTTTCTGCCGGAATTCCATATCCTCCTTTTACACTGTAAGCTGCATCACCGCCAGTATCTTTCTGATCACATTTTGCTACTGTCCAGCGGCAGTTCACACTACTGCCCGAAAAAATTCCCATTGCTGTTGTATGTTCATTATTACTATTTAAATCTGTACTTATTCGGGAAGATACATATCCCTTAGAACCTGAAATCAAACCATTTTTATTATATTGTAGTTTTGATTGTGATGTATTAAACATGACTATCTTTTCAAAACCATTCCCAAAGTCTACTCCTTGCTGTGCATCAATATCACAAAACTGAATCATGCCCTTTATGCCGGCTACTGCTGTTGTTGTTCCACTATAATAGAATTCCAGACGAGTCTGTAGATGATCTGTTCCCATAACTGTGATTCCGATTTTAGACTTTCCAAATCCTACATAAGGTGCTTTTAAATCTTTATTCGCTAACTGCTTTCTGACAGCTGTTCCGGGAAATTTATATCCTGTAACGGTCATCTTCATATCTATGGCATATGTTCTCTTAGAACCATAATCATACCAGGTTCCTACATTGGTATAGATTGCATATGGATTCTCACTACATTTATCAAGATTAAATACTTTAGACACAATACGCCCATCTTTTACCGCATCATATACATCACCAAATTGCTTCTCAGGTCCTTTCTTTACTGTTGCAAAAGAAACTCCCCCACCATTGCCTCCACCTACAGTAACCGTAGTTTTACTTGTAAAACGAGGGGTAAAATTGTATTGCTTCCCATTAGAATAACTTTCATAAATATATTTAGAAGCAGCATTAGCATCCGCAACTACTGCAAGATTACCTCCAGAAGCTGCATTTACCTTCTTACTGTTTTTTTGTAACAGAAAATAATGACTTGTAATATCCGGCATAGTCACCGAATGATTCGTATCTGGGCGCACAGTTCTAAGCGTATATCCACTTACTCTTTCTAATTGCTCCCTCTCTTCTTCCTTCTTCGATTGCTGACTTTCTGTCGTCTCCTGTACTTGTTCGGGTTCCTTCGCATCTTTTATTGAACTATCTTCAGCGCCTTCTTTCTTCTCTGTCCGGCTTTCTGCTTTCTTCTCTGTCATCTCCTGTTCTTCTGGTATCACCTCATTCTTTTCTTCCTGTGTTCCTACGGTATTATTTATAACATCCTCCTTATCTTTCTCTTCTTTCTTCTCTTCTTTCTTGTCTTCTTTTTTATCTTCTTTCTTATCTTCTTTATCCTTATAGTCCGATGAATCTTTCTCCTGATTTCCTTCTTCCTGACTCTTCTCTTCCTTTATTATCGTACTTTCTTCCTGGCTTTTCATCTGGTAGAAATCGTTAACTCTTACTGTACCTGTACCGGCAGCCTGACTAATCTGTATATTCGTAAATAAAATAGCTGTCACCAGTATAAATAAGAGTATCTGCTTTAACACTCTTCGCACGTTCTGACCTCCTGAAAATCATATATTCCTATCTATAAAAATATCTTTATATCATCTATCCCCCTTTCTTATCTAGGAATTTTTTCCATTTTATTTTATCATCCTTTTTATTTCATGTCAATATTTTACTTTAATGTTTTATTTTAACTTATTCAGAGATGAGGGAGGGGATAGATGAGAGCTAAAACTTGAATAATGCATTTCAAAAAATAATACTGTTTTCTATCTTTTCTAATTTCCTATAAATATCTTATAAATAAAAAAGGAGCAGGTAAAATGTCAAACTGCATTTTTACCTGCTCCATTATTACTATATCTGCAATGCTATGCTTTTATCGATCGATCATACTGATTGATTCAATAGCTACGATACCTCCACGAACTACTTCCACATGGTCAAACTTCCTTGTTAAAAGTGCGATAAGGTCATTATTTCTTCCTTCTGTATTGACACTCTCAAGTAATACACTATTAATGCCATAATCAATTGCTTTTGCTCCAAATACCTGTGATATACGGAAAATCTCACCTTTTTCAAATTCAGAACATTCATGTATCTTTACAAAAAGAATCTCCTTCATATGAGTCGGTGCATCAGTAATATCATTTAACTTAATTACTTCTACACAACGGTTTAACTGCTTCTTAATCTGTTCAAAAGTTGCATCATCCGAAGACAGACCGATTGTCATTCTTGATACAGTAGGGTCTTCTGTAACGCCTACAGTAATACTGGAAATGTTATAGGACTTTCCTGACATCATTCCTGAGATACGTGCCAAAACACCAATTCTATTCTCCACATACAGAGATACCCATCTTTTTTTCTTTTCTGTATTTATCTCTCTCATCTCTGTATCCTCCTATAACATAATGTCTTCAAAACTTGCCCCACCTTTGATCATCGGCATAACCAATTCATCCGGAGCTACCATACATTCTACAATAACCGGCTTCTTATTCTTTTCCGCATAATCTCTCGCTTCAAGAATCGTATCTCTTAACTGCTCATCCTCTGTGACAAAATATCCTTTTGTACCGTAAGCCTCTGCCATCTTCACAAAATCAGGGACATATTCCGGGCATACCCAGCCTGGTGTACCACACTTACCCTTACATGACTTATGATAACGCAGACAGGTAATCGTATAACGCTTTTTAAAGAACAATTCCTGCATCTGACGAACCATTCCAAGTCGATTATTATTAAATACTATATTGACTAACGGAAGTTCCTGACATACTGCTGTTGCAAGCTCCTGCATATTCATCTGGAATCCGCCGTCTCCGCTGATTGATACGATTGACTTTTCAGGACATCCAATCTGTGCACCTACGGCGGAAGGAAGGCCAAATCCCATCGTGCCGAGTCCTCCGCTTTGTACCAGCCTATGTGTAGCATCTAACTTCAGATACTGAGATGCCCACATCTGATGCTGTCCTACGTCACTGGTAAATACCGTATCTCTATCTGCATATACTTCATTCAATGTCTCAATAATGCGCTGTGGATTCACTCCATCTTTCACTTCCATCTGAAGTGGATATTCTTTGTCCCAGCCCTGTATCTCATCAAGCCACTCTTTATGCTCCATAGGCTCTGTATGTTCTAATATCTTTAAAATAGCTGCCTTCGCATCAGCAACAATAGGAATATCTACGGTTACATTTCTTGAAATTGCTGCTGATTCAATATCAATATGTACAATCTTCGCATTCGGTGCAAACTTCTTAATCTCACCTGTTACTCGATCATTAAAACGACATCCGATCGAGAACATCAGATCACACTCATCTGCTGTCTTATTCGCCGCATAAGAGCCATGCATTCCGATATTACCGATATACAATGGATGTTCTGTAGATATCGCACCTCTTCCCATGACCGTTGTAATTACCGGTGCATCTATCTTTTCCGCAAGCTTTGTCATCTCCTGCTGTGCATGTGCAAGATTCACACCTCCACCAATTAAAAACATTGGCTTTTTCGCCTCTTCTAACAGTGTTATTGCCTTTTTAAGCTGTCCTACATGCACCCCTTTATTCGGCTTATATCCGCGGATATTCACTTCGGTCGGATAAGAGGTCGAACCAAGTTCTGCCATAACGTCTGTTGGCAGGTCTACGAGAACCGGTCCCGGCTTTCCAGACCTTGCAATGTAAAAAGCTTCTTTAATGCGCTGTGCCAGCATCTCTCTGTCACGAACCATAATAACAAACTTCGCGATATTTCTTGTCACACCAATAATATCTACTTCCTGAAATGCATCATTACCTATTAAATGTTCTGGAACCTGTCCTGTAAAACATACTAATGGAATACTATCATAATTGGCTGTAGCAATTCCAGTTACCAGATTCGTTGCACCCGGACCACTGGTTACTAGACATACACCAACCTTGCCGGTCGCTCTGGCATAACCATCTGCTGCATGAATCAGACCCTGCTCATGTCTTGGCAATACAAGATCAATACCGTGACAATCATGGAGTGCGTCTAGAAGATTGACGACCATGCCACCTGGATATGCGAAAATCGTATCCACGCCTTCTTTTTTCATTGCGGTTACAAACAGGTCATTTCCCGAAACCTTCATTCTTACTTCACTCCTTCTTTTCTCATTCATTTTCATTATTATTAATTGTCTTTGGTTATAACTTTTAGAAAATTTACATTCAAAAGTTAATAATCTTTTTTATGATATACCAAATACTTTCCTTTTGTCAATAGTATGTCTATGTATACAATTCTGTCTAGGAAACCAGGTGCAAAACAATACTTACTGTCTGTTATAGTTGATCAGGCAGCCTTTGAGAATGATTTCTCTCTCGTCGTCTGTTAATTCTCCCATTTTCAATACAAATGGAACAAGACTTCCATCTTTTACAACATACGCTTCAAATTCAGATGCTTTTGCCTCTACTGCTTTTCTTACATCTGGAAGGAAAATGTAATCTCCATTCGTAAATGGTAAGTCACCTTTTTCAATGAGGAATGGGAGCATACCCCAGTTGATAAGATTGGAACGATAACGCTTTGTTGCATATTCGTTTGCAATGTTAGCCCATCCTCCTAATACTTTCTGGCAGGATGCCGCCTGTTCTCTGGCAGAACCATCTCCTGGTTTTACCGCAAAGATTGTACTTCCGATTCCAATATTTTCATTAGTAATCTCTGCATACTTTGTATGGATCGCATCGATAACCGGTGCCAATTCTGTCAGTGCCTCTGCAGGATTCTTATCTGCTTCTACTGCTTCCTGCGCTGCTCTTACTTCTTTTGCACGTCCTACATACGCAGGATCTTTTCTTGAAAGAGTAAATTCTGCAAGTCCAAGTGGATTAGAACGGTAAGAAGAAGTTTCTCCGGAAGGAATCAATTCATCTGTTGTTGTTACCGGATCATGAATCTCAGAAACAACTTTAAGGATCATATTCTCCGGAAGGGCGCTCATCTTTGGCCAGTCTTTAATATTTGGTCCAAACTTAATCTCTACAGAAGGATCTGCAACCCCCTTACTGTCAAAGACACGATTTGCATAAATACTGCTGTCAAAGTGATACTTTCTTCCACTATATTCTACATCAAGATCTGTTGCAGGTGTAAGATATCCCTTATTTGCTGCTGTTGCTGCAATCGAACGGGCATCCATTAAAGCTACAGAAGCAATCTGTCCATTCTGTAACTTAGAACCTTCTCTGTTCGGGAAGTTTCTTGTAGAATGACGAATACTTAAACTGTTGTTTGAAGGAGTATCTCCTGCACCAAAACATGGACCACAGAAAGCAGTCTTTACGATTGCACCACTTTCCATAAGTGTTGCTGCTGCGCCATTCTTTACCAGTTCCATATAAATAGGGGTACTTGCCGGATAAACGCTTAAAGTAAATTCATCAGCTCCAATGGATTTCCCTTTGATGATATCTGCTGCTGCACATAAGTTTTCAAATCCACCACCTGCGCAGCCTGCGATGATTCCCTGTTCTACGTAAAGCTTTCCGTTATGTACTTTATCTGTAAGTTTAAAATCTACCTGTCCATCTAAACTTACAAGTGCCTTTTGCTCGCAATCATGAAGAACATCCATAAGATTTTTGTTCATGTCTTCGATCGTATATGTGTTACTTGGGTGGAACGGCATTGCGATCATTGGACGAATCTTACTTAAATCAATCTTAACCATTCCGTCATAGTAAGCAACTGGTGCAGGATTGAGTTCTTTATAATCACCAGCTCTGCCATGAATATCATAAAAATCTTTAATCACATCATCTGTTTTCCAAATAGAAGAAAGACAGGTTGTCTCTGTTGTCATTACGTCAACTCCGATACGGAAATCCGCACTTAACTTCTCCACACCAGGACCAACAAACTCCATGACTTTATTATTCACATAACCGTTCTGGAATACAGCTCCAATAATAGCAAGAGCCACATCCTGTGGTCCGACACCCTTTATTGGCTCTCCTGTCATATAGATTCCGATAACGCCTGGCATATTGATATCATATGTCTGATTTAAAAGCTGCTTTACAAGTTCAGGTCCACCTTCACCCATTGCCATTGTTCCAAGGGCTCCGTAACGTGTATGGGAATCTGATCCAAGAATCATCGCTCCGCCGCAGGCAAGCATCTCTCTTGCAAACTGATGGATAACTGCCTGATGAGGAGGTACATAAATTCCACCATACTTTTTCGCACAGGTAAGTCCAAACATATGATCATCTTCATTGATTGTTCCACCTACTGCACATAAACTATTATGACAGTTTGTAAGAACATATGGCATCGGAAACTTCTCTAAACCTGAAGCACGAGCTGTCTGGATAATTCCTACATAAGTAATATCATGAGAAGTCAGCTTATCAAAACGAATCTTTAACTTATCCATATTATCGGAAGTATTATGTGCTTCTAAAATACCATATGCAATCGTTCCCTTTGTTGCTTCTTCTTTAGAAGGTGCATTCGGACCAATTACTGCCTGAAGCTGCGCTGCTGCCTCCGGAGTATCTTCTATAATCTCTGTTCCGTTTACAAGATACGCTCCTGTTTTTAACAGTTCCATCATTCTATCCTGCTATTAAAGTCTTTGCTCAAATAGCTTTTCCTTTCCTAAATTCAAAAATACCTCGACACTCTTGCCACAAAATGCACATCAAGCAACACATCCTATCTTTTTCTGCGCATCTAAAGCAATCCGCCAGAGGCTATATCAATAAATAAACTACGTTGATACGGATATCTGATAATTTCCGCATCACTGCATACGTTAATTATATTAGCATAAACGCAGGATAAAATTCAATAATACTTAAGTGTTATTAATTTTCTCAAGACGCTTTGCATATCTACGAAAAACTTCCCGTGCTATCACTTTTCCGATCATGAATACTGCAATAAAGAGACTTCCCACTTCCAGAATCCGCCGCATATTCCCTTCTTGATGTATATACATCGATATTACAACTGACAAACACATAAATATGCACAAGCTGTCTAAAATCTGTTCTTCTACTTTTTTCAATGTGGATGAAAATTTTTCCTGTAAGGTAGTGTTTTCTACTCCGCAAGCTTTTAATTGGGAATGTTCAATTTGTACATCTTCTTGTAACTCTTCTTGTAGGTCTCCTGATTGTAAGTCCCTTAAGTTCGAATCATCCCATTGCGAATCTTGTTGTGAACTGTCCATGGTATGTATCACGATTGCTCTTCCTGTATTTTCCGTAAAAACCTGTCCTGATTGATATTCCTTATATGGTTTCGTTAAACTAATCACCGGGCTGCTTATCTGTTCTCCCTTTTTTAATCGGACAATATCCCCTCTTAGTACATACTTCCATGGTATTCTCTGAAAAACACCCTCTCTAAGTACAATTACTTTCTTTGCTTTCGCTTCCTTCTGTTTAAAAAATATTTTTCTACTCCGGAATGCTGTCCTTATATTTATAATAATGAGAAAAAATAAAGTAAAGAATAACAAAAGTTGTATTTTCTTTGGAAAATAGAATATCCGGCTTATCCCACACAGATAAAGAAAGAAAAAGAAAAACGGATTCTGGCATTCTTTTTTTAAATAAATAAGCCAAATCCGTTTTTTCTCTTTTGCAATATTATACGTACCACAGATACGCCGCCTGCGCCTTACTTCTGCAAGACTAAGGCCAGACTGCACATCTGTCCCGTATTTTAATTCTAAATATTCACTTGTTCTATTCTCTGCTTCTTTATACTTCCTGTCCATATTCATAGTAAAACCTCCGCTTCCTAAAAAATTCTAATAATACATCTTTTAAAAAGGCATCTATAATGTTTTACTAAATATATGTAACCTATGAAAAGAAATATACCTTTCACTTTTTTCTTTTCGATTTAAAGCAATTCCTCTACTCTTTTTCAAGAATCTGGCCGGTACGGTATGCATGAAGAAGTTTTTCAAGATCGCTGATCTGCTCTTTTAACTGGCGGCCGGTTTCGGTATCTCCTACCTTCTCTCTTTGTGCGGAAATCTCACGAATAACCGTATCAGAATGTACATCAATTTCTTTTTCGATCACATCTTCTGTTGAAGTGAATGTCTCATGAGAAACCAGACGAAGTCCTCTGGAATTATAGATTAATGTATAGCCTGCAATACCGGTTGTTCCACGATATGCCTTTGAAAAGCCTCCATCGATAATCATGACCTTTCCATTACACTTAACCGGGGATTCTCCTTCTTTTACATGAACAGGCATATGACCATTGATAATGTGTCCTTTTTCTACGTCCACATTAAATTCTTTGAGAATATTGTTCACTACCTCTTCCTTCTCGATCAGTCGATAATAATGGTCTTTTCTTTCAATCTGTACTTCTTTATCTGCGATAAAATAGCGTTCAAATGTTGCCATTTTTTCCTTACCATATACCGGAGAATTCTCATTAGACCAGATATACCACATAATATCCTTACCATATTCATGTTCATCTTTATCATCCTGCTCGTAATACCCTTTTCTTGCATAGTATTCAAGCACATCATAAAGTTCTTTTCCAGAATACTGTTTATTACCGATCTTTACTTTACGAAACTTACCGTTCTCATCAAGGGGTACACATCCATGATAAAGCAGATTAGAGTTATAGCAAAGATACAGACCTCCCTTATTAAACAAGAAACGAATATGCTCCTGTAATTTCTCACAGTTCAGGAAATTCATGCAAAGGCGGTTCATCAGGGATTCTTCCGCTTCGGAAAGCTCATACGGGTTGTTCGGATCTATCGTCGGGAAGGACTTATCAAGAAGTTCATACTTCTTTCCATCAATTTTGATCGTTCCTTCTTCATAATCAATCTTATCAAGAAGAAGTCTTCTGTCCATATTAAACTCCGGTCTTCTTTTAATAAGCTGTCCTTCTAACTTAAACTGGATAATCGCAATCGCTTTATGCATCTTCATATTAAGAGATACTTCCTGCAGATTAGAATCTTCCTGTGCATGCACACGAAAACATTGGCAAGGATCATTCGCATAAGTTTCTATTGCAAAACTTGCAAGAGGAACAAGATTGATTCCGTATCCATCCTCTAATACACTAAGGTTATTATATCTTGCCGAAAGACGAATGACATTGGCAATGCAGGCTTTATTTCCGGAAGCGGCTCCCATCCATACAACATCATGATTCCCCCACTGGAAATCCACATTACTATGCTGCATCAGATGATCCATAATAATATGCGGTCCTGGTCCTCTGTCAAAAATATCACCGATCACATGCAGTCTTGTGACAACTAACTTCTGAATTACCCCTGCGATTGCAACGATAAATTCCTTGGCACGATTCAAACGGATGATCGTATCAAAAATCTCATTATAATATTCTTCCTTTTCTACAACACGATTATTCTCACTTAAAAGTTCTTCAAGAATATAGGAAAAATCTGGTGGAAGACTCTTTCTAAGCTTCGATCTTGTATACTTGGCAGAACTTTCCTTACATACAGCAATCAAACGGTGTAACGATACCTTATACCAGTCCTGAAAGTCTTCTTCTGACATCTCTAAACGCATCCGTTCCACTTTCTGCTCCGGATAATAAATCAATGCCGCCAGACTCTTCTTATCTCTGGCACATAATGTATTACCAAAAACATCTTCTATCTTATTACGAATCGCTCCTGAGCCTGTCCTTAATATATGTAAAAACTGCTCATACTCACCATGTACATCAGAAACAAAATGCTCTGTCTCTTTTGGCAGATTCAGAATCGCCTGCAGATTAATAATCTCTGTACATGCTTTTGCGACACTTGGATACTGTGTTGCCAGGCTTTGTAAAAACTTCAGATTCAACTTCTCCATAATTCCTCCCCCTTATGGAATGATCCATATTCCTATATTTCTCCAAACTGCTGCTTTATGCCTTACCTATGTTACTCATGTAAATCAGTATCACTATCTTTCTGTTTCATCTTTGGTTCTGTCTTCTGTTCTATCTTTCTGTTCCCTCTCCATGGAAGCAAGCTCTTTCTTCTTTTGTTCAAGCTGAAGATATGGACGCATCTCAATAAGCGGCGCCCCGTTATTACGAATATAATCTTCCGTAATGGTTACACGACCAATATTGTCATCCTTTGGAATCTCATACATGATATCCAGCATAAACTTCTCTATGATTGCACGAAGTGCTCTGGCACCGGTATCTTTTTCTAATGCCTTTTCTGCAATTGCAGTAAGTGCACCATCTTCAAACTGTAAATCAACTTCATCTAATGCCAGAAGTTTCTGATACTGTTTTAATATTGCATTCTTAGGTTCTTTAAGAATATCAACCAGCATTTCCTTCGTCAAGGCATTTAATGTGAAAATGATTGGCAATCTTCCAATAAATTCCGGAATCATTCCAAACTTTCTGATATCTTCTACTGTTACATTCTGTAAAAGATTCTTTTCGTGATCATATTTATCTTTTAATTCCGCATGGAATCCAATAGAAGAATGCTGCGTCATTCTTTCTTTGATAATATCTTCTAATCCCGGGAAGGCACCTCCACAGATAAAAAGAATATTTCTTGTATTCATAACCGCCGTTGGAACCATTGCATTTTTAGAACTTGCTCCTACTGGTACTTCTACCTCACTACCTTCTAAAAGCTTTAACAGACCCTGCTGTACAGATTCTCCACTTACATCGCGGCTTGTCGTATTCTTTTTCTTTGCGATCTTATCAATCTCATCAATGAAAATAATACCTGTTTCTGCTCTTTCTACATCATTATCCGCATTCGCAAGCAGCTTTGAGAGTACACTCTCCACATCGTCTCCGATATAACCTGCTTCAGTAAGAGAAGTGGCATCACAGATTGCCAGAGGTACATTTAACAGCCTCGCCAGTGTTTTTACCAGATGCGTTTTACCGGAACCAGTTGGTCCGATCATCAGCATATTGGACTTATCAATCTCGATTTCATCCATAGTATTTGTAATTACACGTTTATAATGGTTATATACTGCCACAGACATGACTTTTTTTGCATAGTCCTGTCCAATCACATACTCGTCAAGCTGCGCTTTGATCTGATGCGGAGCAGGAATATTCTTTAATGTAAGCTTTGGTTCTTCTTTTTTATTTTTCTTCTTTTTCTTTTTTGCTTTCTTTGTTTTTGGTTTCTGATTGGAAAGGTTTCCTGATAATAACTCTCCAAGGTTCATATCTTTTAAGTTATTAAAATCCATATTGGAAAGGTCAAGGAACTGAATACCATTCCCTCCTCCAAACCCAGAATTAAAAGAATCAAAGGACTTCTGCATACAGTCAGAACAAATGCTTAAGCCTGTTGGCATATGAATAAGCTTTGCTCCCTGCGATTCTGTACGATGACAGACACAACAGGAATCCATCTTCTTTTTGGAATCGTCATCCTCATCATCGTCCTCGTCATCTTCTTCTACTTCATAGTCCTCGTCGTCAATTTTTTCCGCATTGTCATCTTCAACCATATCCTGCTCTTCTTTTTCATTGAAAATAATTTGTGTCAGAGCATCCTCTAATACCAGTTCTTCCTGGTTTCTTGTATTTTCTTTCTTCATTTCTCTATCTCTTTCTATCTCCCGTAGTTACTGACTCTGCCTTCTGCTTTTTAAGATTGCCTCCCCAAGCAGCATATCTTCTGGTGTGGTAATCTTTATATTTTCATAACTTCCTTTTATCATGCGGACACCACGAATACCATATGTTTCCATCACCATGCCATCATCCGTTACAGAATCATCTTTGGCCTCCATCATTTTCCGGTAGGCTTCTTTTATTTCTTTTGTAATAAAACACTGTGGGGTCTGAATCTGCCACATACTGCTTCTTGGTGGTGTAGAAACCGCATAGCAATTATCATCTACGATCTTGATCGTATCTTTTACCGGCATTCCCATAACACAGGACTTGTCTTTTTTTACCTGCTCAATACAAAATTCTATTAATTCCGGCGTAATAAATGCCCGGGCTCCATCATGGATCAGAACATAATTCTCTTCCGGGATAACACACAATGCTTCATATACCGAATGATACCGTTCTGCTCCTCCGGTAACAATCTTCTTTACTTTTTTATATGAATATTTATCTAAAATATTCTTCTGTGCGTATTCTACCTCACCTGGAGCGACCACAAGAATAACTTCATCAACAGAACTGTCTTCAAAAGCTTCTAACGCATAGGTAATAACCGGTCGTTCTAAAAGAGTCATATACTGCTTTTGTATATCAGAATGCATACGGCTTCCTTTTCCCGCTGCTAAGACAACTGCTGTCACTTTCTCTTTCATGTACTCCCCTCCTGTACTCTCCTATGTACTTTCGGAATCTTTTTGTGCTTGATTTTGTGAGAAAAACTCCGAGAGTACATTCCTTTATACTCCTGAAATCTTTTTGTACTTGATTATATGAAAAAGATTCCTGGTACAGATTCCTAACGTTCTCCAATCTTTAAGTTTGGCTTTGCATTTAAATCCCAGCCATCCCGGATACCTTTCTTATATTCATAATATCCTGCAACACCGATCATCGCTGCATTATCTGTACAAAAGATTGGTGACGGATGGTAAAATTCTAGTCCGTTTTTGCGGCAGGCTTCTTCCATCTGCGCACGAAGAGAAGAGTTTGACGCTACCCCTCCTGCGATTGCAACTTTTTTGATTCCAAGGCGCTTTGCCGCTCCCACTGTATGTTCTGTAAGCACATCTGTTACCGACTGCTGGAAAGAAGCTGCCACATCGGCACGATTCACTTCCTCCCCTTTCATCTGGCACTGGTTTAAATAATTCAGTACTGCTGATTTTAAACCACTGAAGCTGAAATCATCCGGTGCATCTGTTATTTTAGCTCTTGGAAATGCGATTGCCTTTTTATTGCCTTCCTTTGCAAGCTTATCAATCTTCGGTCCGCCCGGATAGCCAAGTCCAATTGCTCTTGCTACTTTATCAAATGCTTCTCCAGCCGCATCGTCTCTCGTTCTTCCGATAATCTCATACTCTCCGTAATCCTTTACGAGAACCAGGTGTGAATGTCCGCCGGAAGCTACCATACATAAAAACGGCGGCTCTAACTCTTTATGTTCAATATAGTTGGCGCTGATATGGCCTTCGATATGATGCACTCCAACTAATGGTTTCTTCGTCGCATACGCAATTGCTTTTGCTTCGGCAACCCCGACAAGAAGTGCACCGACAAGTCCCGGTCCGTAAGTAACAGCGATGGCATCAATATCCTCTAAAGAAACACCTGCTTCTTTTAATGCTGTTTCAATTACAATATTAATCTTCTCTATATGTTTTCTGGATGCAATTTCCGGTACTACGCCGCCAAATAATGTATGCAGTTTGATCTGCGTATAAATGGTATTTGATAAAACTTCTCTCCCGTTTTTTACAACAGCCGCCGCTGTCTCGTCACAGGAAGTCTCGATTGCCAGAATCAGCACATCCTTTTTATTTTCTTCCATGTTTCTTATTCCTCCTCAAATAACAGAGTCGTACTTTTTCCGTCCTTTCCCGCACTGGTACGGGCAAATATCTTCCGCACTTCTTCAAGATATACTTCCGGTCTTACCAGGGAAGGACTGTAGTGCGTAAGCCACATCTTCTTCACGTCAGCTTTCTTTGCCATTTCTGCCGCTTCATAAAATGTCATATGTTTATATTCTATTGCTTTTGCTTTCTTCTCCGGCTCACCATACATTCCTTCACAGATAAACAAATCCGCACCTTTTGCATGGTCTACAATAGACGCTGTCGGTCTTGTATCTGTAGTATACGTACATTTAATTCCTTTTCGTGCCGGTCCAAGGACCAGATCACTTGTCAGTATTCTGTCTGGCAATTCAATGGTTTCCCCCTTTTGCAGGCGGTTCCAGTATTGCATTTCTACATTGTTCTCTTTTGCTTTATTGATATCAAACTTACCTGCTCTGTCAATCTCTATCGTATATCCATAACAGGTTACATTGTGATTCACACGAAATGCCGTAATCCGGCATCCAGCTACTTCAATAACTTCTTCTTTTTCTTTTAGCTCACGAAAAACAATCGGAAATGGTAAATCCGGTGCAATTACCCTCAGTGAATTCACTACACGCTCTAATCCTCTTGGTCCTACCATTAAAAGCGGCTCTGTTCTCTGTGCATTTCCAAGCGTTAAAAGAAGCCCCGGCAGTCCACTGATATGATCTGCATGATAATGCGTAAAACAGATGACCTCAATCGGCTTAAAACTCCAGCCTTTTTCCTTGATTCCCACCTGTGTTCCTTCACCACAATCTATTAAAATACTGTTTCCATTGTATCTCGCCATCAATGATGTCAGTTTGCGGTATGGCAGCGGCATCATTCCGCCACAACCGAGCAAACACAATTCCAGCATAATCTCCCTCACTTTTCTATAGCAGTTCCGTCTGTTCCTCCACCTTTACCGGAATCCGAAACTGCCCTGTCCATGTATCATAACAGGACTCACACATATGAAATATATGTATTTGTCCATCTTTATTTGAAAAATATCCCCATTCTTTTTTAATGGAAATATAATCTTCTCTTTTAGTACTGTCTGTTGTTTCTATCTTTTTTCCACAGGAATTACAGTATACTTCATACACTTTTTTCTCCATTCTATTTTCCATAGCCTCCATCTTTTTAAAACTTTTTCTAAATGATTATCCTACAACATTTTTCATATGAAAGTTTCTCTTACATATGGAAGTTCCTCTTAATTATACAGAAAAATGTGCTGAAAAACGTTAGTAACTATTGGTATTTTTAAGATTGCCATAACATAAGCCTGGCATCTTCCTGTGGATGTTCATAATAATTCTTTCTTTTTCCGACTTCTTTAAATCCGGCATGTTTATACAAAGTAATCGCCGCTGCATTAGAATCCCGCACTTCAAGATATATACTATAAATTCCCTGCTGTCTCGCCTCGTCTAATAACTGCTGCAGCAGCTTTCTGGCAATTCCTTTCTTCCTGTAAGCGGGAAGTACGGCAACATTGGTGATATCTGCTTCATCTAGAACTACTTTCATCCCGATATAACCGATAACCTCTGTCTCCTCTTTTGCAAGAAAAGAACAATATCCCTTAGTATGAAACATTTCCTTTAGTGCATCAACTGACCATGGTACCGAAAAACATTCTTTCATCAGAATCTCTGTCTGTTCACAGTCTGTTTCTGCCATTGGACAAATTCTCATTCTTCTAACTTCTTTCCCTTCGCTTCAAGTTCGCGCTCCGCCTGTGACTTTCTCAAATAAATTGGTGCATGGTCACTCGCCGGTTCTGCCTTGCCTTCGTCGTATAATCTCACTGCACGAATGGCAACCGCTCCTGCTCTTTGACGACTTAAATGTGCCGGTGCATAAAAATGTTCTACTGTACAGAATTCCTCAATAATATCTTTGTATACCGGAACACCATCTCCTAGAAAAATAACCTGTTTTCCAAGCTTTTGTCCAAACGCATTACACTTTTTAATAATGTCTTCTACCGGACCTGCCTCCTGAGCTACAAGTTCTTCAAATTCTGTCCCTCCTGCAAAATGATAGATTCCTGTATAAACCTGCTTTCTTCTGGCATCCATCATCGGACAGATCAGCGCATCTGTCCCATAAAAATTACAGGCGATTCCTTCTAATGTCGGAACAGAAATGATTGGTTTATTAAGCGCAAGACCCAATCCTTTTGCAGTGGCAGAACCAATTCGGAGACCTGTGAAAGAACCCGGACCTGCTGCAACAGCAATGGCGTCCACTTCAGAAAGTTCTGTCTGTGTCATTTTCACAATCTCATCAAGCATAGGTAAAAGTGTTTGTGAGTGTGTCTTTTTGTAATTTAATGTATACTCTGCAACTAAGGTTTCTCCATCTAAAATGGCAACGGAAGCCACCAGTCCAGAGCTGTCTAATGCAAGAAGTTTCATCTATCTTTGCACCTCCTCAACAGTAATCAGACGATAATCAAATCCTTTCGACAAATCTTTATCGATATGGATTTCCGTATATTGTTCCGGGAGCAGTTCCTCGATCAGATTCGCCCACTCGATAAAGCAGACGCCTTCTCCCTCAATATATTCTTCAAAACCAATTTCGTACATTTCTTCCGGGTCACTGATCCGGTATACATCAAAATGATAAAACGGAAGTCTTCCCTCATCATATACCTGCAAAATAGTAAAGGTCGGGCTGCTGACCGGACCTTTTATTCCAAGACCCGCAGCAAATCCCTGTGTAAATACTGTCTTTCCTACTCCTAAATCTCCATAAAGGCAATAGACCTGTCCTACTGCTGCCTTTTGCCCACATTGTTTTCCCAGTGCAAATGTATCCTCTGCGCTGTTACTTTCTATTCTCATCTTTACCTCTTTTTTACCTCTTTTTCATCTCTTTTATGAAATTCATGATTTCTTCCCGCTGCGTTCCCATTGCCGCACTTGGGATTAAAAATGCATTGTTCTTTCCGGTATAAATCACTGCAACTGACTTATAAAAAATTAATTTTGTAATCTTTTTCCATTCTACATCAATTGCATCATCTCCTAATTCCAGATGCAGTCCCCACTCATCAAACATATAGTGAAATTCTTCATTATAAATTGGATTCAGCTTTTTCGCATTCTTTGCACGAAGATTTGTTGTAAATGGAATCCATATAAGAATAAATAAAGAACAGATCAACGGCATCGTAACACTTCCCTGCTTCTTAATTAACACAGCAAGAGGCCATGCAATCGCTAATATCGTTACGATGATCATTAATGGCTGACGATACGTATGACCAAAAAGAAATGCCTTCAATTCCTTTTCTGTTACATTGGCATCAACTCGGAAATGTCTGCCCTGTGGCTCCATCATTTCTTTTTTCGCAAGTTCTTCCGGCTGTTCCTGTATATTCTCTGTTACGATTGTTTCAGAACGCTCCTCATCTTCTGGGTTTTGACTGTTTTTTTCTACAAGCTGATCTTCATCCTGTATACTTTCTTCTTCTAGAATTCCCTCCGGTCTGTCAAGATCAGCAAGGTTCATCTTACTTATTTTTTCAAAGTTTTTCACGCATTACTCCTCCTGCAATGGTCACAGCATTACTTGCTGTGGTCAATCTTCATCGTAAGCTGGATTCTCTTTTTATTTAAATCCACACTCATAACCTGCACATCTACAATATCTCCTACGCTGACTACTTCAAGCGGATGCTTAATATAGCGCTCTGTCATCTGGGAAATATGCACAAGACCGTCCTGATGTACCCCAATATCAACAAATGCTCCAAAGTCGATCACATTACGTACCGTTCCTTTTAAAACCATACCTTCTTTTAAGTCTTTCATTTCAAGAACATCTGTCCTTAATACAGGCTTTGGCATCTCACTTCTTGGATCTCTTCCCGGCTTCTCCAGTTCTTCTACAATATCATGCAGTGTCATTTCTCCAACGCCAAGACTTTCCGCTGTTGCTTTTTCATTTGTAATCTGAGAGTGAAGAGTACTAAGTCCGCCATTACGAATACTTTCAGAAGTATAACCTAAATCCTTTAACAACTTCGCTGCTGCCTCATAGGATTCTGGATGTACACTTGTATTATCAAGCGGTTCCTCTCCTCCCGGAATCCGTAAGAATCCTGCACACTGTAAAAATGCTTTTGGTCCAAGTTTTGGTACTTTTAAAAGTTCCTTTCTTGTATGGAATCGTCCATTTTCTTCACGATAGGCTACGATATTCTTTGCTACTGCTTTACTGATTCCAGAAACATAAGAAAGTAATGGAACAGAAGCTGTATTAAGATCAACACCTACTTTGTTTACACAGTCTTCTACTACACCATTTAGCGCCTCTTCTAAACGCTTCTGGTTCATATCATGCTGATACTGGCCAACACCGATTGCCTTTGGTTCAATCTTTACTAGTTCTGCTAACGGATCTTGTAATCTTCTGGCAATAGATGCGGCACTTCTTTGTCCTACGTCAAATTCCGGAAATTCTTCTGTGGCAAGCTTACTTGCAGAATATACAGAAGCTCCGGCTTCATTTACGATAACATAAGCTACCTTTTCCGGAATCTCTTTAATCAGTTCAGTAATTACCTGTTCTGATTCACGACAGGCAGTACCATTTCCTACGCTGATTACAGAAACATGATACTTCTTGATCATCTCATGCACTGTTTTCTTTGCCTGTTCTACTTTACACTGTGGTGCAGTTGGGTAAACGACAACGGTATCTAATACCTTACCGGTTGGGTCTACAACAGCAAGCTTACAGCCTGTACGGAAAGCCGGGTCCCAGCCAAGAACTGTTCTTCCTTCCATTGGAGGCTGCATAAGAAGCTGTTTTAAGTTCTTTCCAAAAACAGTAATTGCACCTTCCTGTGCTTTTTCCGTCATCTCACTGCGGATATCTCTTTCAATTGCCGGTGCGATCAGACGATTATAAGCATCAAACACTGCTTCTTCCATCAGTGTCTTTGTATTTGGATTGTCCTTTATCATTGTTTTATTCAACGCATTGACAATCTGTGCATCAGGAGCCTCTACCTTAACCGTAAGAAACTTTTCTTTTTCCCCACGATTGATTGCCAGCACACGATACCCTGTAATCTTAGACAGTTCCTCGCTAAAATCATAATACATTTCATAAACAGATTCAGCCTTTTCATCTTTGGCTTTCACTACAAGACGCCCCTGCTTCATCGTACAGTTTCTTATACTCTTGCGATAATCTGCTTTATCTGCGATCATCTCCGCAATAATATCTTTTGCTCCGGCAAGCGCCTCTTTTGCATTAACAACTCCTTTTGCTTCGTCTACAAAGCTCTGTGCTTCTTCTTCCATACTCTTAGAAGTTGCCTGCAAAAGAAGAATGTTCGCCAGTGGCTCTAACCCTTTTTCCTTTGCCTTCGTCGCTCTCGTCTGCTTCTTTGGACGATATGGACGATACAGATCATCTACTGCTACAAGAGTTTCTGCCGCTAAAATCTTTTTCTTTAAATCATCGGTCATCTTGCCCTGTTCTGTGATCGCGTTAATAACCTGCTCTTTCTTTTCTTCTAAATTACGAAGATAAAGAAGGCGCTCATGTAAATTACGAAGAGTCTCATCATTAAGGGCTCCTGTCATCTCTTTACGGTATCTGGCAATAAAAGGAATCGTATTTCCCTCATCAATGAGCTGTACCGCTGCTTTTGCCTGTTCTTCCCTAATCGTAAGCTCCTGCGCCAGTTTCTTTATAATATCCATTAATCTGTCTGCTCCTTATGTCTGTACTTTTTATTTTACGATCTGCTATGCTTTTTGCGGTGTAGTGATCCACCTGAGATATGCATTCATAAATGCATCCAGGTTTCCATCCATCACACTCTGTACATTTCCGGTCTCTTCCCCGGTCCTGTGATCTTTTACCATCGTATATGGCTGCATAACATAAGAACGAATCTGGTTTCCCCAGCCGTTATCGGATACTTCGCCACGTATATCTGATAATTTTTCCCTGTTTTCCTGCTCTTTAATCAGATATAACTTTGCCTTTAACATCTGCATTGCCTTATCTTTATTCTTGTGCTGAGAGCGTTCATTCTGACACTGCACAACAACACCTGTAGGAATATGGGTGATACGGATCGCCGAATCTGTCTTGTTGATATGCTGTCCACCTGCACCACTGGAACGATACGTATCAATACGAATATCTTCGTCCGCAATCTCTACAGATAAATCTTCCTCAATATCCGGCATAACATCACAAGAGGCAAAGGAGGTCTGTCTCTTTCCTGCCGCATTAAATGGAGAAATCCTTACCAGACGATGGACGCCTTTTTCTGACTTAAGATAGCCATAGGCATTCTCTCCATTTACTTCAAAAGTAATGGACTTAATTCCTGCTTCATCTCCATCAAGATAATCAAGAACTTCTGTCTTAAATCCATGACTGTCAGCCCATTTACTGTACATACGATATAGCATACCTGCCCAGTCACAAGACTCTGTTCCACCTGCACCGGCATGAAGCGTTACGATTGCATTATTTTTATCGTATTCACCGGATAACAATGTCTGGATCTTTAGATTATCAAACTCTATTTCAAACTCGCCAAGTAATTCTTCAATCTCTGGAATCACACTGGCATCATTCTCCTCATTCCCAAGCTCGATCATGGTAGAGACATCATCAAGTGTCATCTCCAATGCATGATATGCTGATACCGTATCTTTAAGGTTCTTCAGCTTCTTTGTCACTTCCTGCGCCTTATCCGGATTATTCCAAAAGCCTTCCTCCCGCATCTCGCTTTCCAGTTCTTTAATCTGTTCATGTTTATGGGAAAGTGATAAAGAAAGACCAAGTTCCTTCATCGGTTCTTTATATTGATTTACCGTAAATTTGTATTGTTCTAATTCAACCAATTATAAAACCCTTTCTATTATATGATAATATGATAAAGAAAGGCACAGTGCCTATTCATTCACAGGTGCGTTTCCTGACATCTGCTGCAAAATATTCACTGTGCGAAACTTTTCCTGCCTTAATTTGCAAATCTGCCACAGCAGTTTTTATATTTCTTTCCGCTTCCGCAAGGACAAGGAGCATTACGTCCAATCTTTGCTTCTTTTCTGCGGTAAGGTCCTCTTTCGACAAGCTCATCCTTGTTTGTGCCTGTTGCTCTTGCAACCTGCTTTCTTTCAACTTTCTGCTCAATCTGAACATGCATTAAAGCGCCAACCGTATCATGACGAATGTTCTTTGTCATCTCCTCAAACATCTCATATCCAAGGAACTTGTACTGAACAACCGGATCCTTCTGTGCATAAGACTGAAGTCCGATACTCTCACGAAGCTGATCCATATCATCAATATGGTTCATCCACTTACTGTCAATAACTTTAAGAAGAATAACACGTTCTACTTCACGAATACCATCATTAAAGATTGCTGCATCTTCTTCACCAAGCTCTACACCTTCTTCCGGTACATTCACCTTGGCAAATTCATTAAAGTCTTTCTCTTTCTTATGGTAAATCTTCATCGCCTCATCCTGAAGACGGGAAATGAGAGCTTCTTTATCATTCTTCTCTTTTTCTTCGTCTGTAAGAGTGATTGGCTCTAATGGAATCTTTCTTCTTAAAGATTCATTCAGCTCTACAAGATTCATCTCTTTTAATGGCTGTTCTCCTGCGAGCATATTTACATCGTCAGCAACAACATCCTTGATCATCTTGTAAACAACATCCCGCATACTCTCACCATTTAATACACGGCGTCTTTCTGCGTAGATAACTTCTCTCTGGTCATTATTTACCTGGTCATAATCGAGCAGGTTACGACGAATACCGAAGTTGTTATTCTCAATCTTCTTCTGTGCCTTTTCAATCTGCTTTGTGATCGTCTTATGCTGAATCTCTTCCCCTTCCGGAATCTTTAACGCCTTATATACGCTCATCATACGTTCAGAACCGAACAGACGCATCAGGTCATCTTCAAGAGATAAGTAGAACTTCGATTCACCAGGATCCCCCTGACGACCGGCACGACCACGTAACTGGTTATCGATTCGACGGCTCTCATGTCTTTCTGTACCGATAATCTTTAATCCACCAAGTTCTGCAACTCCATCTTCTAACTTGATATCCGTACCACGACCAGCCATATTCGTTGCGATCGTAACAGCTCCCTTTTCACCAGCATGTGAAATAATCTCTGCCTCTAATTCATGGAACTTCGCATTCAGTACGTTATGCTTAATTCCTCTCTTACTTAATAATTCACTGACTTCTTCTGATGTATCGATATTAATTGTACCAACTAAGACCGGCTGCCCCTTCTTATGAGACTCTACGATATCGTTGATAACTGCATTTAACTTTTCTTTCTTGGTCATGTAAATAGCATCTTCATGATCGATACGGATCATTGGCTTATTCGTAGGAATCTCTACTACGTCCATGCCATAAATATCCATGAACTCTTTATCTTCGGTCATAGCAGTACCAGTCATACCGGCTTTCTTTGTATACTTATTAAAGAAGTTCTGGAATGTGATTGTCGCAAGAGTCTTAGACTCCCTGTTAACCTTTACATGCTCCTTTGCCTCGATTGCCTGATGAAGGCCATCAGAATAGCGACGTCCCGGCATAATACGTCCGGTAAACTCATCAACGATAAGAACTTCGTTATCTTTTACTACGTAATCTCTATCTCGGAACATAAGGTTATGTGCACGAAGAGCAAGAATAATATTATGCTGAATCTCAAGGTTCTCTGCATCCGCAAGGTTCTTGATATGGAAGAACTGCTCTACCTTCTTAACACCCTCTGTTGTAAGCATAACCTGCTTATCCTTCTCGTTAACAAGGAAATCTCCATCTTCCTCGATATCAATACCCATGATGGCATCAATCTTAGAAAGTTCACCATCCGAAGTACCACGCTGCATCTGTCTTGCAAGAACATCACATGCCTTATAAAGATCTGTGGACTTACCACTCTGACCGGAAATGATAAGAGGGGTTCTTGCCTCATCGATCAATACGGAATCGACCTCATCGACAATGGCATAATTCAGTTCTCTTTGTACAAGATCCTTCTTATAAATAACCATGTTGTCACGAAGGTAATCGAAACCTAATTCATTATTCGTAATATAAGTAATATCACAGTTATATGCAGCCTGACGTTCTGCATTATCATAACTGTTCAAAATAACACCAACGCTTAAGCCTAAGAACTGATGAACCTTACCCATCCAGTTCGCATCACGCTTAGCCAGATAATCGTTAACAGTAACGATATGAACACCCTTGCCCTCAAGCGCATTTAAATATGCTGGAAGAGTAGAAACTAAAGTCTTACCTTCACCAGTCTTCATCTCTGCAATACGACCCTGATGTAAAATAATACCACCCATCAGCTGCACACGATAATGCTTCAGATGGATCGTACGGTCTGCTGCCTCTCTTACAACAGCAAATGCTTCCACTAACAGGTCATCAAGAGTCTCCCCTGCTGCCAGACGATCTTTAAATTCCTGTGTTTTGGCACGAAGCTCTTCATCGCTTAATGCCTGCATCTTCTCATCAAGAGCCTCGATCGCATCTACATACTTTTCAATTCTCTTGATTTCTTTCTCACTTTTATTGCCAAAAAGTTTATCAACAAAACTCATCTTTACCTCCTATTTCTATCGTAAATCACTTCCTGACTTACGTATGCCCCCACTGACAGAAGATGGGGTCACACCTCCTGAGTTGGTAATCTTCTTCTAATTTTAAACATACAGATTATATTGTAACATTGATAAGCTCTCTTTTCAAGCTTTAATCCCCTTGATATACAGAAAAAGGGAAGGCAGATAATTATCTGCCTTCTTCCTTCGTTTCTAAATGAATTCATGTATGTTTAAAATTCTGGTTCAATCAAACCATATGTTTTATCTTTTCTCTTATAAACTACATTCACTTCAAAAGTCTCTGCATTACGGAATACAAAGAAACTATGCCCTAACAGCTCCATCTGTACGCAGGCTTCCTCAACATCCATCGGCTTAATAGCGAATCTCTTACTCTTTGTAACCGTTACTGTTTCATGATTGTCCACATCTTCTTCCATGAACTCATCATTAAACTTCACTTCGCCCTTACCGTACTTGGAAATCTTCGTCTTATACTTGCGAATCATACGCTCCAGTAAATCTACTGCCATATCAATAGAAACATACATATCTGTACTTGTAGGTTCTACTCTTAAGATCGTTCCCTTCATAGGAATCGTAGCTTCTACTGTCTGATTATCCTTCTGCACGCTTAATGTGACCTGAACTTCTGTCTCTGGAGTGAAAAACTTCTCCAGCTTGCTGAACTTATCGTGTACAGCCTGCTTTAATCCCTCGGAAACCTCCAGATTCTTGCCGTAAATAATGTAACGCATACGATCACACTCCTTTTTCTTATATTATAATTATTATACCAACAATTCTTCATTCTGGCAATGAATTATTTCAAAAAATCATACAAAACAGATGTTTTATATTGACGTGTTTTTTCCAATTTTTCCTTTCGTTTTTCCACTGTGGATATTGTGGATAACTCAGTGGATAAGTCTGTTTTTCAACATTTTTCGATTTTTTTCTTCGTGGATAACTGCAAAGAGTTATACACCGACACTTTGTTCTTTTTTATGTTTTGTAAATTTATGTATATTTCATTGTCTATTATGCACAATTTTCAGCCATTCCTCATAGAAAAATCCGTTTTTAACCGTTTTCTGAAAGTATTCTTTATTATCCGACATTTCGCCTAAAGTTTTAGACTTTTCAGTCGAAATCCTCTTACTTTTTCCGAAACAAAAGGCAGAATATTCCTGCAAAAATTGCAAAATCACTCATATTAAAAACCAGGTTACTGATTTTCTTCACTGGAAATTCAGGAAAACGAATATAATCTGTCACAGAACCTTTTTTCATTCTGTCTATAAAGTTGCTAAGTCCTCCTCCAAGAAGTAACGCATAACCGATTCCTGCAATACTCACCCTGCCTTTTTGCCGTTCTTTTCCCAATACGAACGCACAAAAGCAAAGCATGGCACCGGATATCCCTTTTAATATCTTTGGATATGAAGAAAGGATACCACTGGCTGCTCCTTTATTCTCTAGAAATTCAATTCTTGGAGACAGCTTCCTTCTCCATCCATCCTGCATAGCATTTACCGTATTTATTCCCTCTCCAGACCTGGTAAAATGTTCTTTTCGATGCTTTCCTCTAAGAGAACTCCTGAAATATTCCTTCAAAAATTTATCTCCTGCAATAATCAACGTTACAATTATGAAATATATCACTTTGATACCTCCTGTGCATATGTTAAATTATACCTCAAAGAAAAGGACTGAGCTACTTTGCCACAACCAAATACTTTTTTATCTGTGCGCGGACTTTCCCACACGTATCACACAAAAAATGGCGAAACCCCTGCGTTAAAAGATATTCACTTCGACCTTTTCACTGGCGAATTTGCAGCGATCATCGGACCTTCCGGCTGTGGAAAATCCACTCTTTTAGAGTTGATTGCCGGTCTGATTCCCTTACAAAAAGGAAGCCTTCGTTATCCCTTTTTAAATCAGCCGCCTTCCATAGGCTACATGCTGCAAAAAGACCATTTATTAGAATATAGAACTATATATAAAAATATCATTTTAGGTCTCGAAATACAACACCGTCTTACTGAAAAAAACTTAGAATATGTCCAGAAATTAATGCAGCAATATGACATTGCTGATTTTGCAGATTCTTACCCAAGAGAACTTTCCGGCGGAATGCGCCAGCGCGCTGCCCTCATCCGAACACTTGCCTTAAAACCGGACTTTCTTCTTCTTGACGAACCATTCAGCGCCCTGGATTACCAAACCCGGCTTGATGTCTCAGATGATATCGCAAAAATCATTCGCCAAAGCGGAGTCACCACCCTTTTAGTCACACATGATCTGTCCGAAGCAATCAGTATCTCCGACCGTATTATTGTACTTGGAAAACGTCCAGGCCACATACGATCAATCATAACAATTGATTTTGGATCAGAACACCAGCTTTCTTCCAAAGAAGCCCGCATTCATCCCCAATTTCAAAATTACTTTAACCAGATATGGAAGGAGCTGAAACATGATGAATGAATCAGCAAACAATCTATCAAAAGAACAACAATTCTATATAAAAAAAACAAGACATCATAAACACCTTGTCCTGTTCTTTCAAATTTTTATATTTGTATTTTTTATTATTTTATGGGAGATATCTTCCCACAACGGAATCATCAATGCCTTTATCTTTAGCAGCCCTTCCCAGATGCTTCTTGCCTGTCAGAAACTATTTCTCACCGGAGACCTCTTAAAACACATTGGCATCACACTTGCAGAGACGTTCGGCAGTTTTTTTCTCGTTGCCTCCATAAGTCTTCTTGTTGCCATACTCCTTTGGTGGAATACAACATTAAGTGAGATTTTTGAACCGTATTTTGTAATTTTAAACAGCCTTCCAAAATCAGCAATGGCTCCGATCTTTATTGTATGGCTTGGCAATAATATGAAAACCATTATCATCACCGCCATATCCGTTGCAATCTTTGGAAGCATCTTAAATCTTTTTACCAGCTTTCAGACAACCGACCCAGATAAATTAAAACTGATCTATACCCTGCATGGCAACCGATTGAACTGTCTTACCAAAGTTATTCTTCCGATCAACTTTCCTGCAATCCTTAGTATTTTGAAAGTCGATATCGGACTTTGCCTGATTGGAGTAGTTATTGGAGAATTTCTCGCCGCCAGAAAAGGGCTTGGGTATCTGATCATCTATGGCTCACAGGTCTTTAAAATGGATTGGGTAATGCTCTCTATCGTGCTGCTTTGCCTGATTGCCGCATTACTGTATGGAATACTCAATAGACTGGAAAAACACTTTATTAACTCTTGATTTGTGTGGTAGACGAAAAAAGAAACAACGATACATTCCATCTGCTCTGTAGTCGCTGTATTTAAGATG
>OGQN01000331.1_pt1 | contig 44997 bp, 49 predicted proteins | sample 1553231 | NCBI WGS metagenome assembly OGQN01 (sample SAMEA2579950, study PRJEB22360) | human gut metagenome | biome: human gut; feature: human-associated habitat; material: faeces | place: Denmark | collected 2008/2010 | reverse complement strand
AGGAAATCGCTAGGCTTGGCTGCTTAGCGTCTCCAGTGATTGGGGCGCACCCCCCTGGGGCAAGTGGGACAAGGGGAAAAATGTGTCACGGGGTCTGACCCCCTGACACATCGTGAGCGTGGGCGGCGTGCATACGTGAACGCTTTGTGGTGTTCGGAATATCTTATTGGGTCTTTCGCGAGGGTGGGATAGAATACTTAGTCGATTAAGCTGAATGAGATCGGAGTTCAAAAGTGGCAATATTCGGCAAATCGTCGCGTGGTGCCCACGCAGCGGGCGGTCGCTCGTCAAAGCCGCGAGGCAAGGCGACGCGCGTGCCCCAGGTAGACGAACAGCAGCCATCAGGCGATGCACGCAGAACCAGGCAGATGGACGCCCGTCTTCCGCGTGTCGACGCGGAAAGCAACATCGACGTACGTCGTAACGTCGGCGGTAGCGGTGGACGCCAGCGCTCTGCCGGCCAGACGGGGCAGCAATCGCCCCTCTCCACATCGTCCATGCCCGCGGCGACCGAGGCCGTCGGCTCCTATGCCGACCTCGCCCTCGACGAGAACGCGAAGCAGAACCTCGGGCCGGTCGTCATATCGCTGCGCAACGTCACCAAGGTCTACCCGGCTCAACCCAACAGGCCAGCACTCGCCAACATCACGCTCGACATCCGTTCGGGCGAGTTCCTCTTTCTCGTCGGCCATTCCGGATCGGGCAAGTCGACCTTTATTCGCATGCTCAACCGCGAGATCGTACCCACGAGTGGCGAGCTCGTCGTCGCGGGGGAGAACCTGCGCACCATCAAGAGCTGGCGCATCCCGTACCTGCGTCGCAGCGTCGGCTGCGTGTTCCAGGACTTCAAGCTCCTGCCCAACAAGACGGCTTTCGAGAACGTCGCCTTCGCACTCGAGGTAATCGGTAAGTCACGTCACGTCATCCGCACGCAGGTGCCCGAGGTGCTCCGCCTCGTTGGCCTTGAGGACAAGATGGACAAGCTTCCCGATCAGCTTTCTGGCGGTGAGCAGCAGCGCGTTTCGATTGCGCGCTCCATCGTCAACCGACCGCCGATTCTCATTTGCGACGAGCCGACCGGCAATCTTGATCCCCAGACCTCCCTGGGCATTATGCGTCTGCTCGAGCGCATCAACCGCACGGGCACGACGATTCTCGTTGCCACGCATGACCGCGAGATGGTCGACCAGATGCGTCGTCGCGTGCTCGCACTCGAAAACGGCACACTCGTCCGCGATCAGAAGAAGGGAGTGTACGGCTACGATGTCTAAGATTCTCTACTTCCTCAAAGAGTCCGTCGTCAGCTCGCGCCGCAACCTGGGCACGACCATCGGCGGTATCGTCACCATCTTCCTGTCGCTCCTCATGATCGGCGTGACCATCATCATCTCGATCATGATCGGCAACCTCGCCTCGTCGTTCGAGGACGAGGTCAACGTTCGTCTCTACATCGCCGACGAGGCGACCGACGAGCAGATAGCGAGTCTCGACAACTACCTCAAGACCCTCGAGAACGACACGGGTAACGTCGCGTCGGTCGATTTCCGCAACAAGGACCAGGTCCTGGAGGACTTCCAGCGCCAGACCGCGAACAACCCCGATATCGTGAACCAGCTCGATGGTAACCCGCTGCCGCGCACGTATGTCATCACGCTGCGCGATACGCACAAGGTCCAGGACACGGTGAGTGCGATTCTCGGGAACGAGGCGTTCACCGCGATCGCGGACAATCCCGACGATCCGTCCGATTCCATCAAGTATGGTCAGGGCACCGTCGAGCGCCTCTTTGCCGTCACCAACGTTATTCGCTACGCATGCATCGTGGCGGTCGTGCTCCTCGTGTTCATCTCGCTCGTCTTCCTCAACAACACGATTCGCCTCGCGATTCTCGCCCGCAGACGCGAGATCTCGATCATGCGGCTCGTGGGCGCGACCAACGGTTTCATTCGCGGGCCGTTTGTCACGGAAGGCGCGCTGCAGGCACTCGTGGGCGCCGTGTTCGCGATCATCGTGCTCTCGATCGTGCGCGTGACGGTCTTTCCCGCGCTCGAGAACATGGTGAGCTTCCTGCCGCTGTCCGTTGACCCGGGCGTGTATTCGGCCATCTACCTGGTGCTCATCATCGCCGGCGTGTGCATCGGCATGCTGGGTTCGGCCATCGCCATGCGTCGTTACCTCAAGGTCTAGATGCCGCGGGCGTTCGAGGACATTCCGCGCGACGTTCCCGCGCTCCGGCAGGCGCAACTCATATCCGAGCAGGCGGTTGCCGCGGGTTTCGAATGGGAAAGCGTCGGGCAGGTCTGGGATAAGGTGCGCGAGGAGGTCGGCGAGTTCGAAAGCGCCGAGCCCGGCAGTGCAAACCAGGCCGAGGAGCTTGGCGACGTGCTGTTCTCGCTCGTCAACGTCGCTCGCAAGGAGGGGATCGACGCCGAGGACGCGCTCCTGCGCACCTGCGACAAGTTCCGGAGCCGCTGGTCCGTGATGGAGCGACTTGCCGCGCAGGAAGACGCAATGTCGCTGCAGGATGCGACGACGGCGCAGCTCGTCGGACTCTGGAAACGGGCGAAGGCCGTTCTGGCGGCTGCCGATACCGAGCTCGAATAGGGTTTGCATGGACGCAAAGACGGACAAGAAGCCGCAGGGAGCCAAGAAGCGCAAGCCGTCACGGCGTGCGGGAGCCCCCAAGGCGAAGAAGGAGAGGCGCAAGCGTTCGTGGCGCGTGCCCGCCATCGTCGCGTGCATCGTGCTCCTCGCGGTCATCATCCTGTATCCGGTCGGGCGTGACTACTACCAGACGATGCGCACGCAGCAGCGGCTCCAGGCCCAGCTCGACGCCGTTACCGAGCGCAACGAGGCGGTCCAGGCCGAAAACGATGCCCTGCAGACCGAGGAGGGGGTCGAGAACCAGGCACGCTCCGACCTAGGCTGGGTGAGGGAAGGGGAGAGTTCGGCCGTCGTCACGAACGAGCAGGGCACGGTCGACAACACGTCGAGGCTCCCCGAACATCTCGACGAGAAGAGCATCACGGCTCCGCAAACCTGGTACTACACCATTCTTGATACGATATTCTTTGTTCACGAATAGGCTCGTGCAGTGATAGCATTATGGGCCCGCACGTGGGGGCGTGGCGGAACTGGCAGACGCAGCGGACTTAAAATCCGCCGGCCTTTGGTCATCAGGGTTCGAATCCCTGCGCCCCTACCAAATCGCATTCATATGCGCTGCGCAAAGATATACAATGTCTAACCAAGAGGAATGCACGACCAAGGGGGAACAATGGCTTTATTTGGCAACTCTCCGACCGCCCACAGGCTGCCGGAATACCGCGTCGCGGCACTCGCATCGCTTGATCTCGAGGAGCACATGAAGGACAACCCGCTCGTTCTTGACCGTCCCGGTCATATCGAGTGGATGGTCACCGAGGACGAGGACGGTTACCTTACCGCTCACGGTGCCATCAGGGTTCCCGTCAACATCGTCTTCGCTCCCGCTACCGAAGAGGGTGCCGATCCGGAAATCGAGCGCGTCATTGTCAATGGCAAGCGCAAGTTCGATCGTCGTGTCGAAGAAGAGGAGCTGCACGACAAGAACTATGGCCTCGACGTCAAGAAGGCGCAAAGCGAGAGCTTCATGCGCTATCGCAAGAACATCAAGGGCTAGCCAGGAGATACGGCGCAAGGCGTCTTCTCGTCGTAGCGGGGGTATGCGCAACATCATGGTCAATCATATCTTCGAGAAGTTCCTAAACGAAAAGACGGCGAGCTTCGATAGCTACATGGCCGAGTTTTTCGGAGAGGGCACTCATCCGGACATGTGGCGCTATCTCTACGGGCCGCTTTCCGAGTTCTCGAACAACGCCGGCAAGCGCCACCGTCCGCTCATCTGCATGCTCGCATGCAGGGCCGTCGGGGGCGATGATCAGATGGCGCGCGCCGCCGGCGCGGCCATCGAGCATTTTCACACGGCCGCCCTCATCCACGATGATATTGCCGACGAGTCCCAGCTCCGGCGTGGCAAGCCATGCCTTCACCATCAGATCGGCGAGGGCCTTGCCATCAACGCGGGCGACCTCGCGCTGTCGCTTGTCACGGGAACGGTGCTCGTGGACGACTCGCTTTCGGACGCGGTCAAGCTGCGCGTGCTCAAGGAGCTCGTCGACATGACCACGCGCACGATCGAGGGTCAGGCGCTCGATATCGGCTGGGCGCGCGACGAGCGCTTCGACATCACCGTCGAGGACTACCTGACCATGGCGGCGCACAAGACCGCCTTCTACTCGGGGGGTGTCCCGCTCGCCGTCGGCGCCATCATCGGCGGGGGCAGCGAGGAGCAAATCGAGACGCTTCGTGCATACGGCATGTCGACCGGCCTGGCGTTCCAGATCCAGGACGACCTGCTCAACCTCGTCGGGACCGAAGAGGCAACGCGCAAGGATTTTCGTGGCGACATCACCGAGGGCAAGCGCACGCTTGTCGTCGTGCATGCCCTCGAGCATGCACAGGGCAACGCGCACGACGAGCTCATCGACATCCTCTCCTCGAAGGAGACCGATCCGGAGTCTCTCGAACGTGCCGTGCAGATCATGCGGGGGGCGGGGTCGATCGACTTTGCCCGTTCGTACGCTATCAAGCTCGCGCATGACCATCAGCACGATGTCGAGGCGGTTCTTCCCGCGACTCCCATGCGCAAGCTGCTCGTCTCGATGGGCGATTTCTTCGTGAGCCGGCTAAGCTGAGGCACGCATGAGGACCATTGGCCGAAACGATTGCGGCGCCGCCGTCGAGGATGTCCAACGACGCCTGCGCGTCATGGGCTACGAACTTGCCGTTGACGGCGAGTACCTTCAGCGTACCTGCGATGCGGTCAGGATGTTCCGTCAGTCGGAGGGACTTCCCCCGGGCGATTTCGTTGACGAGCGCACCTGGTCCGCCCTCGTCGACGCGAGCTTCTCGCTTGGCGACCGTATGCTCTACCTGCGCATGCCGCACTTTCACGGCGCGGACGTGCGTTCGCTGCAAAAGATTCTCGAGGTGCTCGGTTTCGTCGTCGGCAGGTCCGACGGCATCTTCGGCGCGCATACCGAGCGCGCCCTGCGCGACTTCCAGCTGAGCGTGGGCATCGTGGACGATGGCATCGCGGGCAACACCACCTACGACGCAATCGAGCGGTTGCGCCATGCATGGGAGGGCAAGGAGCCCACGAGTGTCGAGAGCGCCCAGATGGGCTTTGCGCGCGCGGCCGAAGCACTCGAGAAAATGGAGGCGTGCTTTTACGGCCTTGACGAGATCGGACGTGGCGTTGCCTCGCGTGTGGCCAACCTTGCACGCGCGACTTCGGAGGACGCTCATGTCATGAGCGCCGATGCGCTCGAAGCATTTCCGCCTTCCAACATGCTCATGGTGGGCATCAGCTCCGATAGGGTCGACGGGCAAGACGGCATCCCGCTCATCGAGTTCTCCAATGACCTCATGTTCGCGCGCCGCATCAACATCGCATTATCTGCCGCCAAGACAACGCCACGCCGCGTCATCATCGAAGTGCCCGCCCGGGGTCATTCCGACGAGACGGGTGACGTGGTCGGCGAACGCTGGGAGCAGCATCTCGCCGTCCTTCTTCTCGACGCCTTCTGTCTTTCCTTTTGATGGTCGTCTTCTCGTCTTGCGCTGACGCATCTGACGAGGCCATTCCAACATGCTTTTACGGCCACGCCTCAAGATATTGTGTTCCATGCGTGCGGTTTAGACAGATATGTGCGTGGGTGTTACCATAGTTGTCCAACGAGCTAAGGCAAACCGTCTGTTCTGGCGTGCGAATGCGAACGGGCAGTTAGGATTTTTAATTATGCATATCTCCATAAAGCGCAAGGCGGCTGTTGGCTTCGTGCTGTCCGCGGCCCTTGCCGTCACGCTCTTCCCCGCAAGCGCGGGTGCCGTTACGGCTGCGCAGAAGCAATCGGAGGTCCAAAGCGTTTCGGCGCAGCTCGACTCCCTCAATTACGAGCTGAGCCTGGCGGTGGACGACTACAACAAGGCAAACCGCGATCACGACCGCGCTGTCGCCGAGGCCGAGGAATGCCAGCAACGTATCGAAGATGCTCAGGCCAAGATCAATTCGCTGCAGACGCGCATCGAGACGCGCGCCACGTCGATGTACCGTTCGGGCTCGATGACTTACCTCGACGTCCTCATGGGTGTGGGCTCCTTTGATGACTTCGCGACCGTGTGGGACACCCTCAACACCCTGAACGCCGAGGACGCGGACCTCGTCGTGAGCAGCAAGCAGGCAAAGGCCGAGCTCGATGCTGCCAAGGCAGATCTCGACGCCAAGCAGGCCGAGGCCCAGCAGCAGCTCGAGATCGCCGAGTCCTACAAGAGCGAGATCGAGTCAAAGACCGCCCAGTATGAGTCAATCTACAACGGCCTGAGCGCGGAATATCAGGAGCTTCTCGCCCAGGAGCAGGCGGCGCAGTCGCAGGCTGCGGCTGCCGCGAGCGCGGCGTATTTCCCCTCGGTCTCCAATGGCTCGAGCAGCCAGGGCAGCTCCTCTCGTCCGAGCGCGAACCTCGGTGGCTCCAGCGCCGTCGAACGTGCCTATTCTGCCATTGGCCTGCCGTATGTTTATGGCGCGAGCAGCCCCAGTGCCTTTGACTGCTCCGGTCTCGTGAGCTGGGCCTTGACGGGGAACTTTGGCCACGCCTACCTTTCGCAGGACTTCTGGGCCATGCCCGAGGTGAGCGACCCGCGCCCGGGTGATGTCGTCGCCTGCCATGCCGGTCACTGCGGTCTCTACATCGGAGATGGCCAGATGATCGAGGCCCCCCATACGGGTGCCACGGTTCGCATCTCCGCGGTGCGCGGCAAGATCGTGCGCCCATAGGGCAGGGGCAACGACGTACTGGCAAGGTGCACCCGAAAACGCGCATCCTCCTGCATTTGTGATGAGTCTGTGGCATTGGCCTCGTTCCTGTTGGTAAGCGCCGACGGCGGTGGTACCATAGCCTGCGCAGAGAACCCAATATGTATTTCAAACGTTGCATTGGGGGACGCGCCATGTCTACTATTCTCAATCGCAGAGCACTTGTCGGCTCGGCTATCGCTCTGGGCGCGTTTTGCGCTGTCAATCCCACGCAGGCACTTGGCGTCACCGCCGCCCAGAAGCAGGCGGAGGTTCGCGCCGTCAAATCGCAACTTGAGGCCATGGCGGGTGACGTCTCGGCCGCGGGCGACCGCTACCATCAGGCAATGGACGCATACAGCGATGCGACGGCACGAGTCGAGGAGGCGCAGGCCACCATCGCCGAGATGAGCGAGCGCATCGTTTCGCTGCAAGACCGCCTCGACGTGCGCGCGACGGCCATGTACCGCTCCGGCTCGACGTCATATCTCGACGTGCTCCTGGGCGTCAGCACCTTCGAGGATTTCGCGACCGTGTGGGATACCCTCAATACCCTGAACGCCGAGGATGCCGACCTTGTCGCGAGCGCCAAGATAACCAAGTCAACGCTCGAATCCGCGCAAAGCGAGCTCGTCGAGCAGCAGCAGCGTGCCGCCGAGCAGCTTTCGTCTGCCGAGGCGTACATGAACCAGGTCCTCGCCAAGCAGGACGAGTACGACAGGATCTACAATAACCTGAGCTCCGAATATCGCCAGATCCTTGCCGAGCAGGAAGCCGCCGAGGCCCAGGCGAGCGCACGCGCGCCGCAGGAGTTCGTCCCCAGCCCGGTCGAGGTGACTCCACCCGCGACGTCAAATTCCTCGGGATCGGGCGGCTCGAACGGAGGCGGCTCGTCTTCGTCGGGTGGATCGAGCTCGATTACGGAAACGCCAAGCGGGGGTGGCGAGGCTCCCAGCCTGCCCACGAACGCGAGCGTGCTCGACTACGCGTATTCGAAGATCGGGTATCCGTACGTGTGGGGCGGAAAGGGCCCTGACGAGTTCGATTGCTCGGGCTTTGTGGCGTGGTGCTATCGCCAGATCGGCATTTCGCTGCCGTCCTATACCGAATCCCTCTACGCACGCGCGAAGGCGCGCTTCAGCCCAGGTGAGGCCCAGCCCGGTGACGTGCTCTACAAGCCCGGCCACGTGGGGATATCCACCGGTGGGATCAGCTGCGTCGAGGCGATGGGAACGCGCTGGGGCGTCGTCGAGAGTTGTCGAGGAGGCTGGACCGCCGCCTTGCGTTTCTAAGCCCCTTACCGGGGACTATGCCGTTCACTGCGTCTATATGCACGAAATGTGCGCAGTTTATGGAGGGCTCCGATCTTGGGGTAGTATGCCTCCTTGCCTGCTGCAATTACTGTCTACAAATCAAGCACCACATGCACTGCGGGCGCTAGGAATCTTTTTCTCATGCACTTACATAACCGCAAGCCGGTCCTGGGCATCTCGCTGATGCTCGCCTTCGTTCTATCGCTTTGCCCCGTTGCGCTGGCGGCACCCTTCCAATCTGAGGTTTCTTCGCCAAACGGAGCGACCGTCGCGCTCATCGAGACCTGTCGCGAGCAGGTCGATGTCGTGAACGCCGAAATCGAGGCCGAGCGCGCAGCTGCCGAGGCCGCCGCCATCGAGGCCGCGAAGCCCGAGTCCGTGCGCCGTGCCGAGGCATGCCTGGGCGTGCCGTACAGGTCCGGTGCATCGAGCCCTGGTGGCTTTGACTGCTCCGGTTTGGTGAGCTATGCGCTTACCGGAAACTACGGGCACGCATACACGTCCTACGCGTTCTGGAGCATGCCTGCGGTGGATGATCCGCAGCCTGGCGATGTCGTGGCCTGCAGTCCCGGTCACTGTGGTCTCTATATTGGCGATGGCCTGATGATCCACGCTCCGCAGTCTGGCGAGACCGTGCGCGTCGAGGCGACTCGCGGCAAGGTCGTGCGCCCGTAGCAAAACAAGCATGACGCATACCCATTCAACGAGGGGACGGCTGCCTGGAGCGGCCGTCCCCTTCCGTCTTGGAACTCCGCGATGAGGAGCATGTATACTGTTTGGGATGCCGGCAGCCGTCGCGAAAGGGGCGATCATGTTTTGCAGGGCGTGCGGAGCGGAGCTAGCGGAAGACAGCGTGTATTGCGCCATGTGCGGGACCAAGTGCGCGGATCCGCGACCGGCGGAGTCGACGCAGCCCGTCCATGATGCGCCAATGCCCTCCGAACCCCAGCCGCCATACAATGCCCAGGCGCCTCGTCCCGGTCAGCCCCAGCCGCCCCAATCCGATCAGCCCCAGGATTCCCGCAAGGGTCCCAACGTTGTTGCCATCGTGGGCTTCGTATTCGCGGTCATTGGACTCATTCTCTTCTGGGTGCCCATACTTGGCTGGGCAATATGGTTCGTTGGCGCCATCCTATCGCTTATCGGCATAACCAAGCGTCCACGTGCCCTCGCCATCGCGGGCACGATCATCTCGTTCATCGACGTCATTCTCCTTCTCGTCTTCATCCTGGGAGGATGTGCCGCGATTGGCATTGGGGGCTGCACCATGGCAGGCTTGAATGCTGGCACGCAGCCCTATGTGAGCACGCGGGCGTCCAACTCCTCGAGCATGACTGGCGACGAGGTCATCACGCTGACGGCCTATACGATAGGCGGCGAGCGTTTGAGCGGCACCGTGCGCCGGGATGCGAACGACTACGTGCTGCCCTATTCCAGCACGCGCGAATACACCAGAAGCGAGCTCCAGGCCATGGGCCTCACTCCCGCCGAGCTGTGCATCGCGTGGAACGAGCCCTTCGCGCGGGAAGGCTATCACTTCAAGAACGAGGACCTTCAGGACTACTTCGAGGGCACGAGTTGGTATAGGGATCGAAACGCGCAGGTCAACCTGACGGGAGCTGCCGCAGCAAACAACGAGCTTTTGCGCGAGCTTGCCGACACGACCGGCGATGGCTCCAAGTGGAAAGACCTTGCGGCGGGCAACTAGCGCTTGATACGCGTGATCTGGGTTCACGTCATGGGAAACCACACGATGAGACGAGGCAACGGGGGCGCGCGCCGCATTCCGGGCGTGATCATAGCGCTCGTGCTTGCCGCGCTTGCCATCGGCATGGGCCTCGCGGTCTTCAATCAGCCGTTTCTGGATATATGGAAATCTCCGATGCAGATGCAGCGGTCTGGCGATGTCGTCCGCACGACGACCGCGATGACGCCGGAGATGCAGGAGGCGGAACGCGAGGTTAGCGCATTGGTCGCCCCCTACGTCGAATCCGTTGCGGTGGCCGTCGTCTCCCTCGGGGAGGACGGCGGTTTTTCCATCAACGGGGACGAGCGCTTCGTCTCCGCCTCGATGATCAAACTGCTGATTCTCGCGGAGTACATGCAACAAGTGGATGCGGGCATGCTCGATCCCGACGGAATCCATGTGCTGGACGAGAGCGACATGGTAGGCGGAGCCGGTGTCGTCGCCGGGTCTTCGAGCGGGGCGACGTTTACCTACGACGAGCTCGCATGCCACATGATCAAGTACAGCGACAACACGGCGGCGAACATCCTCATCGACACGCTGGGCATGGAGGCCATCAATCACCGGGCTAGCGCCCTCGGCCTTGCGCAAACGGAGCTGCAGCGAAAGATGATGCATTTCGATGGGGATGCGGAAAACTACATGAGCGCGAACGATGCGGCGGCGCTGCTCTGCGGGATCGCGCAGCATGGGTTGGCGAGTGATAGCACGAGCGAGGTGGCCGAGTCCTACCTGCTGGAGCAGGCCGATTCGGAAGGCCTGGTTGCAGGGCTTCCGTCTAGCGTACGCTTCGGACATAAGACGGGGGCGTTGGATTCAGTACGCCATGACGGGGGCATCGTCTACGGCGAGAGCCCCTATGTCATCGTGGTGCTGACGAGCCTGGATGAGGCAAAGGCGAACTCCCTCATGGAGGAGATTTCGCGCATGGTGTACGAGGCGCTGGAATAGGAGATGGAGATGGCGCCAAGTGGCATGATGGCAGAAGCTGTCGTGGTCTTTGACTTGGCGGAGTCTTTGAACAGCGGGGTCGCATGGCGGGGATGGGTAGAATTGGGAGTCTTCTTGATGCCTGAACGGCGTGTTCATACCATGTGATTTATATCCCCCGGAAGAACTCCGAATACGAGATTCCGAAACCATTGACGATTTTCTCAAGCGTATCGAAACCGAAGTTACGATTACCTTTTTCTATGTCAGCAAGGTAGCTGCGATTAATCCCAGTCATCAGGGCAAACCTATCTTGCGTAAGCCCATGCTGCTTACGAAGCTCCTTGATACGCAAACCGATTTTGTTTCTTATATCAGTCTTCTGCATAAGCGCATGCTATTGACTGTGGTATTTTGAATGTATGAAATCAGAAACAATTCGCGACAAAACAACAACGTCACGAAATAGCCAGCAACAAGAACCAGAGAGTATGCATCGAGCACTGGATGAAGATAGTGCCGGCGGGTTGCCTGCGCCATCCAAGCTTATCGTGAAGTTTAGGCACCAGATACACATCGTGCCCATAGATTCCATCGATTATGTTGAAAGCGCAAAGCGCAAGGTGCTTATATATACCGATCATGAAATCTTTCAAATGTATTCGACCATGAAAGATATGGCAAAGCGCCTTCCGGAGCACTTCGTGCGCTGCCACAACAGTTTCTTTGTGAACATTGACCGCGTTGCGACAGGCGGGGCATCGACGCTGACGCTGCAATCGGGAGTGGTTATTCCTATTAGTAGGCGCTATGCAAAGCAGATACGGGAAAGGCTCCAAAAGATCACCGAAGAATCGTTCCCTAGCATGTGATCTTTTGCTGCGCATAGCCGACCCAATCTCTGCAATCTGTAACGTCATGGCGTCTAGTTGTTGCATATTGCACGCTTACCGCTTCTTTTCTTGGCAGAATTACGCAAGGTCTTCACGTCTTAGTTCTGCTACGACCCGTTAATTGAGGAGAGAGAAAAATGAAGATGTGTGGCAACCGCACAAAAAACTCCTATCGTGTGCCCTCGGCACTGCTTAGCCTGCTGTTCGCATTTGCTGTGTTCTGTTTATGTGCTTGTAGTCAGGCCTCTCCGATTGCCGGGAAATGGTGCCAACAGACGGAGCTTGGCATAAAGACTCTTACCATCACAGACGATAGATGGACGCTCGAGCTCCCTGATGGGCAACAAAAGGCTGGGCAGGTGGACTATCACAATGATGAGTCCAAAAACGGGAACAAAGGGCAGCTAGTTTTATATTTTGGACGTTCAGGTACAGATAGTCCGGCGCAGGGATCATCGCCTAATCAAGTTTTGTATCTTATGTCGGGCGAGACAAATGGCGATAGCCCATCCATGACCACGAACGAAGCCGCTGCGTTAGCCCGAGCAAATGAATTTCTTGAAGGGCGCGGTGACTCTGAAGGAAAGGCCACCTCTCTCGATGGTAGGTGGTATAGAGAAGGCTCTCCGCATCTCAAAAAGTAATTTGCTGCGTTTTAGGCAAAAGACTCGAGTAAGGCCTGTTTGAGGCAATGGGTTGGCAGAGTGTATGACGCATGGTGCTTGGCGATTCTTGCTTGTCCAGCGATTTGGCAGCTTGCGAAGTGCGCAGCATGAAAAAGGTCCCCTTCGGAATGTTCTCTCCTGCGCGTCTTCGCTGATGATCGCGAGTTATTACACCGAATCTCCCATTTATGCCGGGTATGGAGAATAGCATTTCAAGCCATGCTAGAGTTGCCCTGTCGTGACTAGCTACGATGGTATTGCTCGAGCTGGCGTTATTGGAGATGTGCATGAAGAAAGCGGCTGTCTTTTTTGCGGGGACTTGTTTGATGGCACTTGTATTTTTTTGTGCGTGCGGACAGGGGAATGTGCCCAAGTCCAATCAGGCTCAAACGCAAAGTTCTACTAGTGCACAGGGCACATCAAGAAGCGGTTCTTCTTCCAGCGTCTCGGAGGTTCCGACCTATTCCTTAGATCAGGTAAAGAACTCTGATGGTGGAATAAGGGGACATAGAATATTTATTCTGCATGGAGATGTATGCATGCCATTAACCTATGATGCATATAAAGACTGCTCTCATCCCGATGGGTCGATTATAAAAAACACGACCGCCTGCGTTCTTTATAAGGATGAAGATAGCAAGAGCACAGTAACGCCTGTTCTTGATTTGTCTGCTGGTGACAAGCTAATCACAAGAGATGAGTGGCAAAAGGGGAAAATGTATGCCTACCCAATAGTCGGTACGGGCTATGTGGAAAGCACCACGCGCGACACACGCATACATGATTACAGTGAAGTAAACGGACAAGAAGTTGGAGAAAGCGACGAAAAGGTTGTCGAAGCTCTTCGCGCGTTGGGCGTCCATGCAGATGAGGGTCTCTATACATTTACGTCTGACGCGCCAGCCTCCTTTACCATTGGAGGATACGGAGGCGTTGACTTTATCGAGAAAACCGTAAATGTCGATAAGCCATACAGCTTGGCATACAGAGAGACGCGTGCGTTTTCATCTGATCCTTCGGAATTTGGCGCAGCCACATTGCGGCAGGAACGCACCAAAGAAGGTTATTTCCTTATCGACACGTCAGAGCTCACCAGCGGGAAGTATATGATTCTCAATCGAATTAACGAAAGTAATCCGGGCTATAGCATCTTTGAAGTCAGATAGTCGACTTGCTCGCCTATATCGTTAGACAAAAGTCTCCCCCAGCCCTTTGCTGTGACTGCTGAATACGCTCACGAAAGTAGGAAATTATGGAATTGAAACGATACGCGAAAAGAATAGTGACTATTGCAATACTTTGTGTTTTGGGGATGGCTGTGTTGCCACTTTGCTCGTGTGGAGCTCCTGAATCTATGTCAGGAAAATGGTTTCAGTCTACGGATGATGGCGAAAAGACATTAACTATTGCTGACTCGCTTGACTCCTGGGAGCTTGCTTATCCAGACGGGCATAAGCAAACGGGCACTTTGACAAATAGGGAAGAAGACGGATACGTGGTTATGCACGACGGTCAGCTCCAAGCGTCTTCTGATGGTTCGCATCCGGAAGATCAGCTTTGGCGCGATGGGGCGTATCTCTATTATCGAGAGGGAGTGCAATCCTCCACGAATGAATGGGAAAGAATGATAGAGTTCAGTAGCGCCTTGGCATCTCGTATGGGATCAGGAGATTCGACAGACTCAAATAGTGTTTTTGCGGGCATTTGGCACCGTGAAGGATATGTAGATCAATAAAAGGTCGTTATGCTGGCAGGCCAATATGCTGATTGCAAATGACTCCATCTTTCGTGTCGCGACGTGTCAATAGTTATCCATCGAGTTATAACATGTTATAATATTTCTTCGATTGGAGGCATTATGACAGCGACTACGCTTACAAAGGTCGGTAACAGCATGGCCGTGCTGCTTCCCAAAGCCTTGCGCCAAGAAGCATGTATCGAGCCAGACGTGCCCCTGCGTGTTGATTCGCCCAGGAAGGGCGTCGTTGTCATCACCGCCGTCTACGATGATTCGATCGATCGCCTGACGCGGCTTCAGGAGGCCGAGCGGCGTATCGCCTCCCGTAAGGCACATGCCGAATGGCCAAAGGGCAAGACGGCAGATGACCTTTTGCGTGCGGGAAAGGAGCGGGCGGCTCGTGAAATCACTGCTCTTTGACGCCAACGCGCTTCTGTATTGGGTGTATCCCGCATCACCTTTTCGTGATGATGTGTCGCAATTGCTCCAAGAGGCATTCCAAAGCGACGCTTCGTGCTACGCTCTCTCTTCCTCGCTTAACGAGATTTATTATGCGCTCCATTCTCACTACATGAGCGAAGAGGATGCGCGCGCGTCAATCCGTGACATTGCCGAGGCGTTCGATCTAGTTGACCTGACGGGGCCACTGGTTTTCGAGGCGCTCGATTCGAACGAACCCGACTACGAGGACGGTCTGATTCGCGGCACAGCGGAGGCTCTGCAAGTCGATGCGATAATTAGCTATGATAAGAAGGCGTTTCGCAGTTCGTTTGTCCCCAAGCTAACTGCTGGGGAGGCGCTTTCCCTTTTCGATGAGCAGTCATGAGCCCCAAGTCTCGATGTCGCGAGAGCGACTATTTACGCTCCATGCAAAAAACTGCTGCAGCTTCTTCATAATCTGCTAGAATCTATCACCGCGCATTCGGGATGTGGCTCAGCTTGGTAGAGCGCTCGCTTCGGGAGTGAGAGGTCGCTGGTTCAAATCCAGTCATCCCGACCAGATTACCAGCAAGGGGTTTCTGCATTTGTCGGAAGCCCCTTTGTTTTATTATGGTGCGATACGTGATAGTCTTGCACTCGCCGCACGGGCGGTGCACGCATACAAGGCTTTGGAGGATATGATGAGGATTCCCTTTCTGGGAGGCATTGGCGTTCCTGAGCTAATCATCATTCTGATTGTGGTTTTGCTGATCTTCGGTCCCAAGAACCTTCCCAAGTTGGGTAATGCCATCGGCAGGACGTTCAAGAGCCTGCGTGACGGCATGGACGGCAAAAAGAAGGATGATGAGTCCGAGAAGACGGTCGAGTCCGAGAGCGAGCCTGCGGCAGAGGCCGAGGAAAAGCGCGATGAGGCCCTCGAGGACAAGGTAGTGGATGGCGACGTCGTCGTAGGGAAAGAAGAAGTCATACTCGTCGTCGTAGAGACAGACGAAGCCCCCGCCAAGAAGGCCGAGTAGCGCGAGACTGATAAGAAGACGCATGCGCGGCTTAGTGACCCGGGCATGCAGAGATAAAGGGAGCAAGGCATTATGGCGAACAACGCAAACGATGTGGTTCTGACCGCAGATGGCAAGGCAAAGCTCGAAGAGGAGCTGCGCTATCTCGAGACTGACAAGCGCGACGAGGTTGGCGAGCGCATCCGCATCGCGCGCGAGTTCGGTGACATCTCCGAGAATTCCGAGTATGACGATGCCAAGAACGAGCAGGCCATCCTCGAACAGCGCATCGCCGAGATCAATGACGTTCTCGCGAATGCCCAGGTCGTCGATACCCCCAAGAAGGGCAATCGTGTCGTCATCGGCTCGACGGTCACGCTGACCGACGACGATGGCCGCGAGCGCGTCTTCACCATCGTCGGTGGCGCCGAGGCCGACAGCGCGCAGGGCAAGATCTCCAACGAATCCCCCGTAGGCGCTGCCGTGCTCGGTCATAAGAAGGGCGATGTCATCGAGTACGAGGGCCCGACTGGCCGCAAGATGAAGTTCACGCTCACGAAGGTCGGCCACTAATCATGTCCGACGCACAAGAGGAGATCGTCGACGATCCCGTAGAGGTTCGTCGCAACAAGCGCCAGGCGCTCATCGACGCCGGGCGCGATCCGTATGGCCATGCCTTTGCAAGCTCGCACACGGTCGAGCAGCTTGACGAGCAGTACGCCCATCTCGAAGACGGGCAGGACACCGAAGACGAAGTCGCCATCGCCGGCCGCGTCATGGCCAAGCGCGCGCAGGGCAAGGTCGCCTTTCTCGAGCTCATGGACCATACGGGCACCATCCAGCTCTTTTGCCGCATCAACGTCTTGGGCGAAGACGCCTTCGAGGAGCTGAAGGACCTGGATGTGGGCGATTGGATTGCCGTGCACGGCACCATGATGCGCACGCGTCGCGGTCAGCTTTCCGTGGCCGTCTCATCGTTCGAGCTCATGTCCAAGAGCCTGCGCCCGCTTCCCGAGAAGTTTCACGGCTTGCAGGACAAGGAGACGCGCTATCGCCAGCGCTATGTCGATCTGGTCGTGAACCCCGAGGTTCGCGAGACGTTCAAGAAACGCTCGCGCATCATCTCCGCCATTCGCCGCTTCATGGAAGACGAAGGATACTATGAGGTCGAAACACCGTTTTTGAACCCGATTATCGGCGGCGCGAACGCAAAGCCCTTCATCACCCATTTCAATGCGCTCGATCGTGATTACTATCTGCGCATCGCTACGGAGCTTCCCCTGAAGCGCTTGCTGGTGGGCGGTTTTCCCAAGGTGTTCGAGCTGGGGCGCATCTTCCGCAACGAGGGCATGGATCCCTATCACAATCCCGAGTTCACCACGATGGAAGCCTACGAGGCCTTTGGCGATCTCGAGTCCATGATGGACTTGGCCGAAGGCTGCTTCAAGGCCGCGGCCGAGGCTGCCTGCGGCACGTTGCACATCGAGTACCAGGGCACGCCCATCGATTTGTCTGGTGATTGGCGCCGTGCGACCATGATGGAGTTGGCCAGCGAGTATGCGGGCGAGGGCGTTTCCTTCGAGCGCACGCGCGAAGAACTCGTGGCCATTCTGGAGAAGAACGGCGGTCATGCCGAGGTCGCTTGGGGCAAGGGCAAGCTCATCGCAGAGATCTTCGAGGCCGTTGCCGAGGAGAAGATTATCCAGCCCACATTCGTCATCGATCATCCGCTCGAGATCTCTCCGCTCGCGAAGAAGCATCCGGACAATCCGGATCTCACGCAGCGCTTCGAGCTATTCATCTTGGGTCACGAGTACGCCAATGCCTTTACCGAGCTCAACGATCCGGTCGACCAGGCCGAGCGCTTCATGGAGCAGGTCAAGGCAAAGGACATGGGCGATGACGAGGCCATGGGCTTCGACGCGGATTACATTCGCGCGCTCGAGTACGGCATGCCTCCGGCTGGAGGCATCGGCATCGGCATCGATAGGCTCACCATGCTGCTCACCGATGCGCCTACCATCCGCGATGTGCTGCTGTTCCCGCACATGCGCGACGAGGCATGAGACAAGAGCGCCCCGACGATTTTGTCTCATTTCAATGGCGAAGGAGCATTTCATGAAGTTCGACAACATGGTCCTGTACGTCAAGCCCGGCTGTCCGTTTTGCCATCGCGTCCTCGACTTCATGGCTGCCAACGGCATCCAGATCGAGACGGTTGACTCCACCAATCCGCAGCATCGCCAGGAGCTGCTCGACATGAACGGCACGACGCAGTCGCCTTGCCTGGTCGTCGATGGCGAGCCCATGCTCGAATCCGCCGACATCATCGCGTATCTGCAAAGTCGCATCGCATAATCTCCCCTCGTCGTTCCAAGTATGCGTCGCTGGGGCGTTGGGTAGCCGTCATCGTCTCGTCATCGCGTTTCTTGACCGCATGTCTATACTGGGAAGACCATCGCTCTCTTTCGAGGAGGCATCCGCGTATGTTTGAAAAGTTTACCGACAAGGCTCGCCGCGTCCTTGTTCTCGCACAAGAGGAGGCGCGCGAGCTGGAACAGCCCTACGTGGGCACCGAGCACCTGCTCCTGGGCCTGATTCGCGAAGGCGAGGGCATCGCCGCGCGCGCTCTGCATCAGCTCAACGTCACCTACGACGAGGTCATCAGTCAGATCAAGGAAATCACCGACCAAGACGCCCCTGCCGCCGCGGGGCACATCCCGTTTACCCCGCGCGCCAAGCGCGTGCTCGAGGGTGCCCTGCGCGAGACGCTGCAACTTGGCCAGAACTACATCTCGACCGAGCACCTGCTGCTCGGCATCATCCGCGAGGGCAACGGGGTCGCCATGCAGGTCCTCGCGAACATCGGCGTCGAGGGCAGCCAGGTGCGCGAGGCGGTCTCCGAGCTCATCAACAGCGCCCCCACGCCCGTGCCCTATGCCCCGATGGGCGCGCAGCAGCCGGGCGGGCGCCCCAGCCAGGGCTCCGCGCTCGAGGAGTTCGGCACCGATCTCACCAAGCTCGCGTCCCAAGACGCGCTCGACCCGGTCATCGGGCGCGAACGCGAAATCGACCGCGTCGAGCAGATTCTCTCGCGCCGCACGAAGAACAACCCCCTGCTTATCGGCGAGCCCGGCGTGGGCAAGACCGCCGTCGCCGAGGGGCTTGCCCAGCTCATCGCAGATGGTCAGGTGCCCGACGTGTTGCGTAACAAGCGCCTCGTGACGCTCGACGTCTCCGCACTCGTCGCCGGCTCGAAGTATCGCGGCGAGTTCGAGGACCGTCTCAAGAGCGTCGTCAAGGAGGTAAAGGACGACGGCAACATCATCCTGTTCATCGACGAGATGCACACCCTCATCGGCGCCGGTAGCGCCGAAGGCTCCATCGACGCCGCCGCCATCCTCAAGCCGCCGCTGTCACGTGGCGAAATCCAGGTGATCGGCGCGACGACCACGGACGAGTACCGCAAGCACGTCGAGAAGGACTCCGCGCTTTCCCGTCGTTTCCAGACGGTCATGGTCGAGGAGCCCACCATCGAGCAGTCCATCGAGATCCTCAATGGCCTCAAGGACCATTACGAGGCGCATCACCGCGTGCACTTCACCGATGCGGCTATCGAGGCGGCCGTCGAGCTCTCCAACCGCTACGTGCAGGATCGCTTCCTGCCGGATAAGGCGATTGACCTCATCGACGAGGCGGGTGCGCGCATGCGCATCAGCAACATGTCGGTCCCCGAGGACGTCGCCAAGGTCTCCGACAAGCTCAAGAAGCTGCGTGCGCAAAAGGAGGAAGAGGTCAGGCACCAGAACTTCGAGGCTGCCGCCCACCTGCGCGATAAGGAGAAGGAGCTCATCCGCGAGCGAGCGGAGCTCGAGGAGAAGTGGCGCGAGGAGGCGGCGCTCAACGTCGCCACCGTCGACACCGACCAGATTGCCGACGTCGTGTCGCTCGCGACCGGCGTTCCCGTCTCGAGCCTGACAGAGGCCGAGACCGCGCGCCTGCTGCGTATGGAAGATGCCCTGCACGAGCGTGTCATCGGGCAGAACGAGGCGGTAACCGCGCTCTCGAAGTCCATCCGTCGTAGCCGCGCCGGGCTCAAGGACCCCAGGCGTCCCATGGGATCGTTCATCTTCCTCGGCCCCTCCGGTGTGGGCAAGACCGAGCTTTCCAAGGCGCTTGCCGAGTTCCTCTTCGGCACCGAGGACGCCCTCATCAACTTCGACATGTCCGAGTACATGGAAAAGCACACGGTCAGTCGCCTCATCGGCTCTCCGCCGGGCTACGTGGGCTATGACGAGGGCGGTCAGCTTACCAAGGCCGTACGCCAGAAGCCGTATTCCGTCGTGCTCTTCGACGAGATCGAGAAGGCGCATCCAGACGTATTCAACGTCCTGCTGCAGATTCTCGAGGAGGGCCATCTTACCGACGGCCAGGGTCGCAAGGTCGATTTCCGCAACACGATCATCATCATGACGAGCAACGTCGGTGCCCGCGAGATCACGCGTGAGAACCCGCTCGGCTTCTCGACGACGAACACGGGCAGTCTCACCGACAAGGAGATTCACGATTCGGTCATGGCCGAGCTCAAGAAGCTGTTCCGCCCCGAGTTCCTGAACCGCATCGACGAGACGATCGTCTTCCAGTCCCTCACGAGCGAGGACATCGCCCAGATTATCGACCTCATGATCGACGACCTGCGCCAGCGCCTCATCGTCCAGGGCATGAGCATCGAGCTCACGGAAGCGGCCAAGAGGCACGTTGCCGAAAAGGGTACGGACACCGCCTTTGGCGCCAGGCCGCTGCGTCGCGCGATTCAACGTCTCATCGAGGATCCGCTCTCCGAGGAGGTGCTCGAGGGCAAGTGGGGCGAGGGTTCCATCATCCTCGTCGACTACGTGGGCGACGAGCTCGTGTTCGCGCCGGGCGAGGGTGAGATTCCCAAGCTCAAGGCGCGCAAGACGCTTGCGCTCGAAAGCGCCGGCCCGGGAAGTTCGCTTCCTCCGGCGCAGGGCAGCGCGGAAGCTTCCGACTAACGCGAAACGGGGCAGTTTGGCCAGACCAAGTTGTCTCGTTTTCAACAGGTTTCTGCAAATGTGCCAGGGGGTCTGACCCCTTGGCACATTCATGTCGCGGGCACCTGCTTTCTTTATCCCATGTTATGATGGACCTACGGTTGCGATGAGGGGAGGATGCTTCATGGGTGTCATTCAGGGTATGGACGACGTCATGGAGATGGTCGCCCCCGGCACCGACTTGCGCATCGCACTCGACATGATTCTCTCGGCCGATAACGGCGCTCTCATTTGCATCGGTGATCTCGAATCCGTGCTCGCGCTCAGCGATGGCGGCTTCGAGATCGACGTGGCCTTCACCCCCAACCGTCTCTTCGAGCTCTCGAAGATGGACGGCGCCATCTTGCTCGATGCGCACGCGCGGCGCATCGTCCGGGCCAATGTTCACCTTTCGCCTACCATGGAGTACGAGACCAAGGAGACGGGCATGCGGCATCGCACCGCCATGCGCATGTGCGCGCAGACCGACACCGTTGCCATCACCGTCTCTCAGCGACGCAACGTCATCGATCTCTACTTTGGCGGCGAAAGCAAGACGCTGGGCAGGCCCCTCAAGTCGTTCTCCCAGCTCGACAGCATGATACTGGCGCTGCAGAACGCGCGCGAGTCCATCGATCACGAAATCAACCGGCTCATAGCGCTTGAGAACGCCGAATCGCCGGACGCGTAACCGCGAAGACGACAAGGAGGAGTCGTGGCAGACGATACGAAAGGTCTGGTCGAGGTGGACATCGACCCCATTTCCATCCCCGCGGCCCTCACCCCGGCAGAGGTCGATCGGTTCGTCCATCAGATCAACACGCTCGAGAACGCGAGCAGCCTGCTTGCCGGTCACGTTTCCAAGAACCCCTCGACGGCTGCCATCATCGTCGCCGGTGGCGAAGGCGAGCGCTTTCGCAATCCCGGTGGCAAGCAGCTTTTCGAGGTGCTCGGCAAGCCGGTTCTCACGTGGTCTGCCGAGGCGTTCGACGCCGTGCCCGACGTGGGCGTCATAGTCATCGTGTGCCCCGAGGAGCGCCAGGCGGAGTATTGCCGCAAGGCGATCGACCCGTATCCGTTTGTCACGCCCATCGATTTTGCGGCCTCCGGCGAGGTTCGCCAGGAATCGGCCCTGAACGGCTTCGAGGCGCTTGCGAAGGAATACGAGATCGTTGCCGTGCACGATGGCGCCCGCCCGCTCATCACGCCCGAAATCATCTCCCACGCCATCAACCATCTCAAGGGTAACCTCGACATCGACGGCATCGTGGTGGGGCACCCGTCCGTCGACACGCTCAAGATCGTGAGCGACCGCATGATCGCCGCCACGCCGGATCGCAGCGCGTTTTGGGTTGCGCAGACGCCGCAGCTCTTCCGCACCGACATTTTCAGGCGTGCCTATCGGTCGGCCATGTACGATGGCTTCGTGGGCACGGACGATTCGTCGCTTGTCGAGCGCATCGGTGGTCGTGTTGCCATGTTCAACGGTCCGCGTGACAACATCAAGCTCACGGTTCCGGAAGATGTCGGTCCCGTCGTTGCCGCCTTGTCCGCTCGCGTCGCCCAGCGTGAGGAATGAGGCACGCTGCCGTGTATGATTGGCACGCAATCTTGTGACTCTTGTCGGAAAGGGCGTCGTATGAATCGAATCGGATTGGGTTATGACGTGCATGCGTTTGCCGAAGGGCGCAGGCTCGTTCTCGGCGGCGTCGAGATTCCGCATGACAAGGGGCTTGACGGGCATTCGGATGCAGATGTGCTCGTGCACGCCATCATGGATGCGATCGTCGGGGCGATGCGCGCCGGTGATATCGGCAAGCTCTTTCCCGATACCGATCCTGCGTATAAGGATGCGGACTCCGTCAAGTTGCTCGAGCACGTGGGCGCGCTCGCGCGGGAGCAGGGCTATTCGATCGAGGACATCGATTCAGTCGTCATGCTCCAGGAACCCAAGATGTCCCCGTATCGCGAGCAGATGCGCGCAAACATCGCAGCCGCCCTGCGCATTCCCGTCGACAACGTGGGCGTCAAGGCCACGACGACCGAGCACTTGGGCTATGAAGGTAGGGGAGAGGGAGCGTCCGCCCAGGCCATCTGCCTGCTCTCACACCAATAGCAGAAAGTTAATTGGGGTGTTCTTTCTCGTTGCGCAACAGATGCTTTTATAACCTGTAAAGCCTGGTGCATTCCGAAAGGCTCGTGAGTGAAGCAAGAAACGACAAAACGGTCTTGCGAGGACTGTCTGAGCGTGCGGTTTTTGCACGCGAGTTCCGCAGTAGTTTTGCCGTTTCGCAGTTTCGGTACGAACGCCGCCTTTCGGAATGCGCCAGGCGCCATTACTGTTAATATATTCGGACGTACGCAAGACTGCACCGAGGAGTGACCATGCAAATCTACAACACCGCGACCCGCCGCAAAGAGGAGCTCGTGACGCACGAGCCGGGCAAGGTGGCGATGTACGCATGTGGTCCCACGGTCTACAACTACATTCACATCGGCAACGCGCGCACCTTCCTCATCTTCGACATGGTGCGCAAGTACCTGAAGTATCGCGGCTACGAGGTCGCCTTCGTCCAGAACATCACCGATGTCGATGACAAGATCATCAAGCGCGCGCAGGAGGAGGGTAAGACGCCCGAGGAGATCGCGGCGTTCTATACCAAGGCCTTCATCGACAACATGCACACCTTCGGCATCGACGATCCGGACGTGCGCCCACGTGCCACGCAGGAGATTCCCGAGATGATCGAGCTTGTGCAACGCCTCATCGATCGTGGCCATGCCTACGAGGTCGATGGCGACGTGTACTTCTCGGTGCGTTCCTTCCCCAAGTACGGCGAGCTTTCCGGTCGCAATGTCGACGACTTGCAGAGCGGTGCCCGCGTTGACGTGGACGAGCGCAAACGCGACCCGCTCGACTTCGCGCTCTGGAAGGCCGCCAAGCCAGGCGAGCCGCATTGGTCATCGCCGTGGGGCGAGGGGCGCCCGGGCTGGCATCTCGAATGCTCGGCCATGTCGCAGAAGTACCTCGGCGTGCCGCTTGACGTTCATGGCGGTGGCTCCGATCTCGTCTTTCCTCATCACGAAAACGAGAAGGCGCAGACCGAGGCCGCATATGACGAGGACTTCGTCCGTTACTGGATGCATTCGGGCATGCTGCGCATCAACTCCGAGAAGATGTCAAAGAGCCTGGGCAACTTCCTGCTGCTCAAGGACGTTCTCGAAACTTGCAATCCCAGCGCCTTGCGCCTGCTCATGCTGCAGACGCACTATCGCTCGCCGCTCGATTTCTCCGATGCGCGTCTCGCCGAGGCCGACACGTCGTATGGTCACCTGTGCACGACCGTGCGCAACTTGCGCTGGGCCGCGGAACACGCCGCCGAGGACGCCGAGGGCAATCCCTCCGAGCTTGACCAGGCGCGCGAGGCGATGCGCACCGGTTTTGTCGAGGCCATGGACGATGATTTCAACACGGCGGGGGGATTGGCCGCAATCTTCTCGTTTGCCAACGAATGCAACCGCTTTCTCGAATCGCATGACCGCATGAACGCCGCCGACCGCGAGGCTGCGCTGCTGAGCGCGGATGCCATCGAGGAGCTCATGGGCGTGCTCGGCATAGCGATGCCGGCATCCGGTGATGCGGATGAATGGCCGGTGGAAGTGTGCGACCTCGCCGCACGGACCTGCAACTACGCGGGCGATGATCCGCACGCGGCGGCCGACGCCCTGCTCGAGGCCCGCGCGCAGGCTCGGGCCGAGAAGAACTGGGCGCTTGCCGATGCCGTTCGAGACGGCCTCGCGGCGCTTGGGTTCACCATTGAGGACACCCCCAACGGAGCGCGGGTCAGCTATGGAGAGTGAGCACCTCGAGGGGCGACACGCTCTCGCGGAAGCACTTGACGCAGGCGTTCCCGTCCAGCTCGTCTATGCGAGCGATTCCGCCCTTCGCGACAAACGCATCTCCAAGCTGCTTGCCCGTGCGCAGGCAGATGGTATCCGCGTCGAGCGCGCCACGGCCAAGGAGCTTGACGCCCGGTCGTCCCATGGGGCCCACCAAGGCATTGTCGCCCAAGTCGAACCGTACGAGTACGTGGGGTTGCGCCAGCTCATCGACCAGGCGGCCGACGCCGAAGATGCACTCATCATCGCCTGCGACCATATAACGGACGCCGGCAACTTCGGAGCCATCGTGCGCACGGCCGACGTGGTCGGTGCGACGGGCGTGCTCATCCCCAACCGCCGCTGCGCGCGTGTAACCACGGCGACGTACAAGACTTCCGCGGGAGCGGTTGCGCACATGCCCATCGCGCAGGAGGCGAATCTGGTCAAGAGCCTCGAGCGTCTCAAGGACGAGGGGTTCTGGATTATCGGAGCGAGCGAGCACGCCAGGACGCTCCTGTGGGATGCCCCGCTTTCGGGTCGCATCGTGCTCGTCATGGGATCGGAGGACGCGGGGCTTGCCCGCCTCACACGCGAGACTTGCGACATGCTCGTCTGCCTTCCGCAGGCGGGGCATGTCGAGTCGCTCAACGTCGCGCAGGCGACTACCGCGCTCGCCTACGAATGGATGAGGCAATGCAACGCCGCCAGGTCCTGATCGTCGACGGATACAACGTCATTCGGAACAACGATCGCTACGCGTATCTCGGCATAGACTACGAAAGCGGGGAGGGTTGGAACAAGGCCCGCGAAGCGCTCATCAACGATGCCGCCCAGCTTGCCCAGGAACATTACGAACGCTGCACGGTCGTTTTCGATGCCGCCGGCAATCCCGATTCGACGGGAACTCCCGTGCGCAAGGCGGGTATCGACGTGGTTTTCTCCCCTGCGGGGGTGAGTGCCGATAGCGTTATCGAACGACTCGCGCACGACGCACGCGAAAGCGGTTTCGAAGTTGTGGTCGTTTCGTCGGACTTCACCATTCAGGCGACCGTTTTCGGGGGAGGGGTCGCGTCCCTCTCGTCGCTCGCATTCACCGCGGACAGCGCGGATGTCGAGGAGGAGCGACGCGGGCTCGCCCGTCAGGCCGCGAGCGAAAAGCGCACTGTCGCTGACAGGATTGATGCCGAGACGCGCGCCAAGCTCGAGGCCATGGTGCGCGGTGAGCGCGGATGAGGAGTCGCCCCCGTCCTGGGCGACTCCTCATCCGCGCATCAAGTGTGATACACTGCCGGACGCGGTTTTGCCAGCGTGGCGCAACGGTAGCGCAGCGGTTTTGTAAACCGAGGGTTGCGGGTTCGATTCCTGCCGCTGGCACCAGCCGCATTCGTGCAGCGAGAGGTATAGCTACACCCGGATGCGTGGTATAGCGGCTTTTTCGTTGACAACATCTGATGTGCGCGGTATCATCTCGTGCGCTATGCGGCTAGACTGCATCGCGCGCAGCTTGAAAAGCGTATACAGATTAGTGAGTCACAAAGATGGGCGTGTGCCGGAGCGGTTAATCGGGACGGGCTGTAAACCCGTTGGCTTTGCCTACCATGGTTCGAATCCATGCGCGCCCACCACCTTTGCCTGTGTAGCTCAGGGGTAGAGCACTTCCTTGGTAAGGAAGAGGCCATCGGTTCAAATCCGATCACAGGCTCCATTTACTTCACACTCATCAGAGTTTGAACGATCAAATGGCGGCGTAGCTCAGTTGGTCAGAGCGCACGGTTCATACCCGTGTTGCCATTGGTTCGAATCCAATCGCCGCTACCAGTTTTTTCGCCTCAGAACGAGGCTCAGCACGTATAAAATAGTAGTTTGGTAATGACGCGTATCCCAAAGCGGGGACGCGCATGCAATCAGCAAACAGGAGGATATGATGGCTGAAAAGGAAAAGTTTGACCGCTCCAAGCCGCATGTAAACATCGGCACCATTGGTCACGTCGACCATGGCAAGACCACGCTTACCGCGGCTATCTCCAAGACGCTTTCCGACAATGACGGTTCGCATGGCACCGCCACCGCCGACTTCACCGCATTCGAGGATATCGACAAGGCTCCTGAAGAGCGCGAGCGCGGCATCACGATTTCCATTGCCCACATCGAGTACGAGACCGACAAGCGTCACTACGCTCACGTCGACTGCCCGGGCCATGCTGACTACGTCAAGAACATGATCACGGGTGCTGCTCAGATGGACGGCGCCATCCTCGTTATCGCCGCCACCGACGGCCCGATGGCCCAGACCCGCGAGCACATCCTGCTCGCCCGCCAGGTCGGCGTTCCCTACATCGTCGTCTTCCTCAACAAGTGCGACATGGTTGATGACGAGGAGCTCATCGACCTCGTCGAGATGGAGACCCGCGACCTGCTCACCGAGTACGACTTCCCCGGCGATGATATCCCCATCATCCGCGGCTCCGCCCTCAAGGCCCTCGAGGGCGACAAGGGCTATCAGGATGCCATCTGGGAGCTCATGGACGCTGTCGACGAGTACATCCCGACTCCCGCCCGCGAGACCGACAAGCCGTTCCTCATGGCCATCGAGGATGTCTTCACCATCACCGGTCGTGGCACCGTCGCCACGGGCCGCGTCGAGCGTGGCGTCTGCCATGTCAATGACGAGGTTGAGATCGTCGGTATCCGTCCGACGCAGAAGACGGTCGTCACCGGCGTCGAGATGTTCCGCAAGCTGCTCGACGAGGCCGAGGCTGGCGACAACGTCGGTCTGCTGCTCCGCGGTGTCAAGCGCGAGGAGATCGAGCGTGGCCAGGTCGTCTGCAAGCCGGGTTCCGTTACCCCGCACACCAAGTTCAAGGGCCAGGTCTACGTCCTGACCAAGGAGGAGGGTGGCCGTCACACGCCGTTCTTCACCAACTATCGTCCGCAGTTCTACTTCCGCACCACCGACATCACGGGCACGGTTATCCTGCCGGACGGTGTCGAGATGGTCATGCCGGGCGACAACGTTGAGATCACGGGCGAGCTCATTCACCCGATCGCCATGGAAGACGGCCTGAAGTTCGCCATCCGCGAGGGTGGTCGCACGGTCGGCTCCGGTCGCGTTACCGAGATCATCGAGTAACACGCACCATTAGGTTATGAGCAGACGGGCCCGGCGGTTTTACGACCGTCGGGCCGTGTTCTGCGATTGAGGAGGATGTAATGCGCACGTTGGTCACCTTGGCCTGTACTGATTGCAAGCGCCGCAATTACACGACCAAGAAGAACAAGCAGAACAACCCTGAGCGCATCGAGCTGAAGAAGTACTGCCGCTGGTGCGGTCATCACACGCTGCACCGCGAGACTCGCTAGTTGTACTCGCTAAGTGTTCAGGAGTGGTCTACAATGGCTAGACCAGATGAACAGGCCAGTAGCTCCAATTGGTAGAGCGTCGGTCTCCAAAACCGAATGTTGGGGGTTCGAGTCCCTCCTGGCCTGCCAGACTATTCCGGCCAACTTTTCAGTTGGCCTCTTTTAAGGTATGAACAACCTTATACGAACGGATCAAGATGGCTACGAAGAAACACAAGAAGCGCAAGCGCGACACACGCACCGAGGAGCAAAAGGCTCAGTCGGCGCGTGATCTTGCGCAGGCAAGCGAGCAATCGCAAACGCAGAAGAAGGCGGCTGTGCTCTCTCGTTCCAAGGACAAGAGTCCCGAGAAAGCCAAGGCCACCAAGGCCGTTGCCAAGAGCGATCCCAACAAGAAGCCCAGCCTCTGGCGTCGTTTCGTCAACTATTGCAAAGAGGTCAAGGGTGAGATGCAACGCGTGGTATGGCCCACGCGTCCCGAGCTCGTCAATGCGAGCCTCATCGTCGTCGGCGCCCTCGTGTTCTTCGGCGTCGGCATCGCCATCATCGACAACATCATCATCATTCCGCTTGATGCCATCGCAACTCTGGGAGTGAACGCCAATGGCTAGAAGATGGTATGTCATCCACACCTATTCGGGTTACGAGAACAAGGTCAAGACTAACATCGAGCATCTCATCGAGACGCAGAGTCTCGAGAACAACATCTTCGAGATTCTCATTCCCACCGAGGAGGTCACCGAGCTCAAGGAAGGCGGCCGTCGCGTCACCACCGAGCGCAAGGTCTTTCCCGGCTACGTTCTGGTCAAGATGAACCTCGATGCTCGCACCCAGGTTGCCGTACGCAATACGCCGGGCGTCACCGGGTTTGTCGGCAGCGAGGGTCAACCCGTTCCGCTGACGCGCGACGAGTTTAACAAGATCACCAAGCGCGTGAGCCCCGAGGCTCCCAAGAAGACCTCCACCGATTTGGAAGAGGGCCAGTCAATCAAGGTCGTGAGCGGTCCGCTCGCAGATTTCGATGGCACCGTCTCGGAGGTCAATGCCGAGGCCGGCAAGGTCAAGGTGCTCGTCTCGATCTTCGGACGCGAGACGCCGGTCGAGCTGAGCTTCGATCAGGTGGCGAAGATCTAAACTTGGCAGAAACGCGCGCGCCGTGCCTCGATGTGGAAGAGGGCTTCTCACGGTACTGCGCTTTCGATAGATAGAGTAAAAGCCCATTAGGGCAGGTACGTAGTAAGGATTCACATCATGGCAAAGGACAAGGAAGTATCGGGCTTCATCAAGCTTCAGATTCCTGCTGGCCAGGCAAATCCGGCTCCCCCGGTAGGCCCGGCACTCGGCGCCCAGGGCGTCAACATCATGCAGTTCTGCACGGCATTCAACGCCGAGACCGCAGACAAGGGCAACACCATCATCCCGGTCGAGATTACGGTCTACGAGGATAAGTCCTTCGACTTCATCTGTAAGACTCCGCCGGCAGCGGTTCTCATCCGCCAGGCACTCGGCATCCAGAAGGGCAGCGGCGTCCCGCAGCGCGACAAGGTCGGCACGCTCACGCAGGCCCAGCTCACCGAGATCGCCGAGACCAAGCTCCCCGACCTCAATGCCAACGATATCGAGGCAGCAAAGAAGATCGTGGCGGGTACCGCTCGCTCCATGGGCGTCCTGGTCGAAGAGTAGATACGCGGCGTAAAGGATACGCCGCTAGATGTGGGAGGGCCGGCCAGGTCCGTTGACCACGAGGAGGAAAGAAAATGGCAAAGCACGGAAAGAAGTACGAGGCCGCACTGGCCAAGGTCGACGAGGACAAGCTGTATACGCCGCTCGAGGCGTGCGCGCTTGCCAAGGAGCTCGCGAGTGCGAAGTTCGACGAGAGCATCGAGGTCGCGTTCCGTCTCAATATCGACACTCGTCAGGCCGACCAGCAGGTCCGCGGCTCCATCTCGCTGCCCAACGGCACCGGCAAGGAAGTCCGCGTCGCCGTCTTCGCCGAGGGCGATAAGGCCAAGGAGGCCCTCGAGGCTGGCGCCGACGTCGTCGGTTCCGATGATCTGGTCGCCGACGTGCAGGCGGGCAACATCAACTTCGACGCCGCCGTCGCGACTCCCGACATGATGAGCAAGGTCGGTCGTCTGGGTAAGGTCCTCGGTCCTCGCGGCATGATGCCCAATCCCAAGCTCGGCACCGTCACTCCCGATGTCGCCAAGGCCGTTAGCGAGCTCAAGGGCGGCAAGGTCGAGTATCGCGCCGATCGCTATGGCATCTGCCATGTCAACATCGGCAAGGTCTCCTTCGAGCCCAAGGCCCTCGCGGAGAACTACGGTGCGCTCTACGACGAGATCCTGCGCGTGAAGCCGGCTGCGACCAAGGGCCGTTACGTCAAGTCCATCGCGCTTTCCTCGACGATGGGCCCTGGCATCAAGGTTGCCAGTGACATCGTCCGCAACTACACCGAGGCGTAAGAAAAAGCACGATCTTAATGTTCAGCGGAGTGCTTACGTACTAGTTTGTACGCTTCGCACATGCAAAGAAGCCCGGGTTTCGTGCCCGGGCTTCTTTCGTCTTACAGCTTGGAGTTGTTGATATCGTAGGGCGTTGCCTGATAGACGTAGTAGTTCAGCCAATTGGTGTAAAGCAACTGCGCCGGGGCGCGCCAGTTTGACCGAGGCGTCTTTGACGGGTCATCATCGGGGAAGTAATGCCTTGGCACCTTGGGGTTCAGCCCTTTGCCAAGGTCACGCGCGTATTCCTTCGCAAGCGTATCGGTGTCGTACTCAGGATGTCCAAAAACGAAGAAGTGCCTGCTATTCGTGCTCTTCGCGATGAATACGCCCGCCTCGTCTGATATGGCTATGATTTCGAGGTCATCGACCGCCTCGATATCCTCTTGGCGAACCTCGGTGTGACGCGAGTGCGGTGCATAGAGCACGTCGTTGATACCGCGGACGAGCGGGCTCGACGGCTTTACGATGTTATGGGCAAAGACGCCCGACATCTTCTCCTCGAGCTCGTATTTTTCGACGCCGTAGTGATAGTAGATGCCCGCCTGGGCGCCCCAGCAGATGTAGAGCGTCGAAAAGACGTGGGTCTTTGCCCACTCGAAGATCTCGCAGAGCTCGGGCCAGTAGTCGACCGTCTTGAAGTCAAGAAGCTCCACGGGCGCGCCCGTAATGATCATGCCGTCGTAGCGCCTGTGGCGGATGTCGTCGAGGCTGACGTAGAAGGACTCGAGATGCTCTGCGGCCACGTGCTCGGCACGATGGCTCACCGTTTGGAGCAATTCGACCTCGACTTGAAGGGGCGTGTTCGAGAGTTTGCGCAGAAGCTGCGTCTCCGTCTCGATTTTCGTTGGCATAAGGTTCAAGATGAGAACGCGAAGCGGACGTATGTCCTGGTGGATTGCACGGTGCTCCGTCATTACGAAGATGTTCTCGCCCTCGAGTATGCTGGTGGCCGGAAGCGCATCCGGAATTCTGATTGGCATGGTCAAATCCTTCCGTAGGCGCTCCATGATATCAGGGCCTCGCTGGTGATACCATGAGGCCGGTCGTTCATTTCGTTTTGAACAAGGAGAGCCCATGACCTCGGAAATCGGCACCACATGCGTTCAGGGTGGCTACCATCCCGGAAACGGCGAACCGCGTCAGATTCCCATCTACCAGAACACGACGTGGAAGTATGATTCGAGTGAGTTCATGGGAAGGCTCTTCGATCTTGAGGAGGAGGGCTACTTCTACACGCGTCTCCAGAATCCCACCAACGATTACGTGGCCGAGAAGATCTGCGAACTCGAGGGTGGGTCAGCGGCGATGCTCACGTCCTCGGGCCAGGCGGCAAACTTCTATGCGGTCTTCAATATCGCCGGTTGCGGCGATCACGTGGTCTGCTCGACGTCAATCTACGGTGGCACGTACAACCTGTTCGCGCATACGATGAAGCGGATGGGCATCGAGTTCACCTTCGTCTCCCCGACATGCAGTGATGAGGAGCTCGAGAGTGCCTTCCGCCCGAATACGAAGGCCGTGTTCGGCGAGACCGTCGCGAATCCCGCACTTACGGTCCTCGATATCGAGCGTTTCGCGAAAGCGGCCCATGACCATGGGGTTCCGCTCATCGTCGACAACACGTTTCCCACGCCAGTCAATTGCCGTCCCATCGAGTGGGGTGCCGACATCGTCACTCATTCCACGACGAAATACATGGATGGCCATGGTGCCGCAGTTGGTGGTTGCATCGTCGATTCGGGCAGGTTCGATTGGGAGGCCCATGCCGAGAGGTTCCCCGGTCTGACCACTCCCGACGAAAGCTACCATGGTGTGGTCTATACCAGGCAATTTGGCAACGAGAGGGCATTCATCACAAAGGCGACGGCGCAGCTCATGCGCGACCTGGGGTCAATTCAGTCGCCTCAAAACGCGTTCTTGCTGAACATGGGCCTCGAGAGCCTTCACCTGCGCGTTGCCCGCCACACCAAGAATGGTCTTGTGGCTGCGGAGTTCCTGAGCCGGCATCCAAAGGTGGCGTGGGTGCGTTACGCCGATTTGCCCGGCGACGAAAGCAATGACCTCGCGCAGAAGTACCTGCCCAACGGGTCTTGCGGCGTGGTGAGCTTTGGCGTTGCGGGCGGACGCGATGCTGCGGAGCGCTTCATGTCCGCGCTCGAGCTCGCGCAAATCGCGACTCACGTTGCGGACGCACGCACCTGCGTGCTGCACCCGGCAAACGCAACGCATCGCCAGATGACCGACGAGGAGCTGGAGGCAGCCGGAATAGGCCCTGATCTCATTCGCCTTTCATGCGGTATCGAGGATTCAGAGGATCTGATTGCCGACCTCGAACAGGCTCTGGAGGCAGTTTAAACGCGAGGCCATCACGCACGCGTTTGCTTTGCCGCCTCGTATAGCTTCATGACCTGTGCGTTTGGGCATTTGGGAAAGACCAGGCCGTAAGGCATGTCGTATGGTTCGGCAAACGGGATGCAAACGAGGTTCGGGTGTATGTCCTCCCAGATTTCGGTCGTGACGATGGCACGATTGTTCAGCTCGCAATCCGTGAATAGCTCCATCGTGTAGAAGGGAACATCGGTAATCCGATTGGCTCCGAGTCCGCAAAGGTAGGAGCGTGCCGCATCGTAATCGGCCGATACTCCCGGCTTCATCATGACTAGGTCGAGGTCATGGAGCACATCCGAATCAAGTGCGTGAGGGATGGCGGTGCCGAGCGAACGCGGCACCGCGACGCACAACCGCGTTCGCGTCAGCTCGAGGAAAAGGCACTGCTCCCGATACAGCTCGGACATGTAGAGCCCCTCCATCACGTCATATGATACGCCGAGTCCCCGCAGGTAGTTGCCCGGCTCGACCCCAGCACTCTCGAGCGAGATGATGTCGATGCGAGTGCCCGGTGCACGCTCGATCATGTGCGACCAGATTCCTGGAAGCATGCGACATTTCATGAGAATGGAGGTTGCAACTCGGATGGATTTCTCGCCGTTTTGGATTTGACGCGCACGAGCGACCGCCTCGTCACAGTGACGAACGATTTCAATAGCGTCCCGGTAGAGCGATTCCCCTGCCTCGGCGAGCTTGACACCTCGACGCCCGCGCTCGAACAAGGTGATGCCGAGTCGCTGCTCGAGAAGGTCGATTTGCTGGATGAGCGAAGATGGCGCTATGTAGAGTGCCCGTGCTGCCTTACTGAAGCTTCCTGCGTTTGCCGTCTCGATAAAGGACTCAATGTGTCGTGAGTACATGCTCACCCCTTTGTGTAAGGCTTAGACCTGAAATAGCTATAGAGAAAAGCGCGATTAAAAGAGAATTATAGCAACTACTATAAGGTCACGTACGAAACTGGAGGGGGATATCATGGACGTGCGCGTACTCAAACGGAAAAGATATGTCTATCTATTCGCATCGGCTGCATCGTTTCTGGTGCTGGGTCTTGTCTATGCCTGGTCGTTATTTGCCACGCCACTTGCCACTATCTACGGCTGGGAGATGGCGGCGGTCAAGGTGACATTCACCATTTGCATGATGTCCTTCTGCGTGGGCGGCCTCATTGGCGTGCGGGTGCTCAGGTGTCTCGGCGTGCGTGGTGCCATACTGATGGCAGCCACACTTCTCGTTTGCGGTTTTGCGGGAACGGCGATTCTGGCTCAATATGGCATATGGGCCTTGTACATTTGCTATGGCGTATGCATCGGCTGTGGCACGGGCCTGGGCTACAACGTGACCATCGCCACGGTAACTTTGTGGTTTCCCGATAGGACCGGCTTCGCCTCCGGTGTCATGTTCATGGGCTTTGGTCTTGGCTCTCTTACTCTGGGAACGCTTACGCGTGCCATCATCGGGACGGCGGGCATACCCGTCGCGCTCGGCGTCGTCGCGGCCACAGCCTGCGCCGTCTTCGTATTCCTGGCCTGCTTCTTGAAGCGCGCTCCCGAAAACATCAGCGAACTCCTGGGCGTCGGCACGCAAAAGGAAGACTTGGCCAAGGAGGAGCTCTCATCCGATGCCGAATTTGTGACGGATGCCAAGTCCGCTTCGGACGCCGAGGCGGATCAGCGCAGGATCTTCCGTGACCCTGCGTTTTACGGATACTACCTGTGGGCGATCATCATTCTTGGTGCGGGACTCGTCGTCATTGGCACGTCCATGCAGGGAGCCTTGGAGCTGAACGTGGACGCGACCTTCGCTGCGACACTTGTGGGCATTATCCCCATTGTGAATGGATTGTCAGGTCTTTCCATGGGCGTCGTTTATGACAAGAAGGGTTTGCAGTTCTCCATGATTCTTGTCGCCACGATTGCCTTCGCGGCCTGCACGGTTCTCGCCTGTGCTTTCTTCTTCGGTTTGGGATGGCTCTACGTCGTCGGCTGTCTGATGATGGTGGTGGGCTATGGTAGCGTAGCGCCCCAGGCCACCGCGTTTGCCCGCGAGCGCTATGGTCAGAAGCGCTTCCCGCATCACCTGGCCATCGTGAATACCGACATCGCCGGTGGCTCGGCCTTCCAGCAGGCTGTGATGAGCGCCTGCGGTGGCGTGAGCCTGTTCGTCTACACGACCATGGCCGTCTTTGGCGCCGTAGCCTTCGTGACGAGCCTTGTCTTCGCCCGCATCACGAGGCCGAAGAGGGGATAGGGAAGAACGCGACCTTGTGGATATACGAGGGCGTCTTGCCCGTCCCTCCGATTAGACGATGCGGCCCCCACCTGCAATGACGCAGCGCCTGGTTTCGGACAGCGCCCTCGCATCCAGGAGCTAAGGTCCTATTCTCGAAAGTGCTCTTCGCAAAAGATGCGCAGAGGAGGCACATGAGTCTCGATGGCATCCCAGGTAATCTCGGGGTCGAAGTAATCGTATCCATGCACGAGGTGACAGCGCATGCCATAGATTGCATGCCAGTCGATCTGGGGATGGTTCTCGTGATATTCATCTGAGAGGCGTCCGACTGCCTCGCCAATCTGGATGAGGCACAGCGAGCAACTGTCTTGATACGGCTCGCATGACGAAAAGATCTCGAAGCTGTCCCCGAAGTGCTGTTTGGCAGCCTCGATGCGATCGCAGTACTTTACGATGATGCCAAGTTGCTCGTTGTCGCGCTCAGCTTGCTTCATACAAGACGACCTCGTCTTTCTTTACGCGCTCGAGAAAGCGGGGGCTAGCGCCTGCTGTCGTGACGACATCGACTCTTCTATGAAGCTCTTGCTCAAGCCTATCTTGAAACTCGAGAACCTGCATGCCCTTGATTTCGCCCTTTTCGAGCAGGATATCGACGTCGCTGTCTGGTCTTTCCTCGCCCCGGGCAAACGAACCGATGAGCGAGACCTTCTCCGCTCCATACTCCTTGGCTAGCGAGATAACGTAGTACTCGATGTCAGGGACGGTGAGTGCCTTCTGATTGGCAAGCGACTCGCGAATCAGGCTCTCGATGAAGCTCGAGCGCGTGGTGATGGCCCTTCCGGACAGGCCACGAGACCTATCGAGTGCTGCCTGTTTTTCGACCGCATCGTCAACTTGCTCGAGGACGTCGTCTTTTATGTAGAGCGAAATCGTGGGCATATGGCCTCCTCATATTCTATTGCATTATATATTAGAAATTGCCGCTGAGATATCACGGCTGTATTTCACCGGGAACGACATGCAAATCGAAATTCGCATCTGTTGGGTGATTTGGCACGTAGGACGGGGTTTCGCACAGTAGATTTGCTTGCGGTGGTTATGAAGAGCGTCAGCGCAAAAGCGCTGCAGCTGGTAAACGCTTATTATTCCTCAAAATTTAGACAAAATTTAAAATTGCCTAGTTCATGTCACCGTCGTATTTCGTACATTGCATATATAGCATGTTTAGCGAGAAGGGACGTATGGTATGAACATTGTGGTTGCAGTCAAAGTCGTGCCAGATGACCAAGACATACAGGTTACGGCTTCGGGCGAACTCGACATGTCAAAGGCGCACCAGACAATCTCTGCCTATGACATCAACGCAATCGAGGCTGCCGCGCAGCTCGCGGCAAGCGTCGGTGATGCCAAAGTTACGGTCGTCACGGTCGGACCTACCGCCATCGATGATTCCAAGCTCAAGAAGAATATTTTGGCCCGCGGCGCCGACGAGCTTGTCATGGTCGCCGACGACGCCTGTGCCGATATGGACGCCTGTGCGACAGCAAAGATGCTTGCCTCGGCGATAAATGGCTTGGACGGCTGGGATCTAATCATATGCGGCGATGGGTCGGCCGATAACTATGCGCAGCAGGTCGACGTGCAGCTTGCCTATAGGCTGGGCGTGCCTGTCGCCACCGCGGCCGTCGAGATCGCTCCGGCAAGTGCCGGTTTGTCCGCAAAGCGCAAGCTTGAGGATGTCATCGAGACCGTCGAGCTTTCCTTGCCGTGCGTTATCTCTGTTCTGCCCGACATCGCCCTTCCGCGAATTCCCGGCATGAAGGACATCCTCGCCGCGGGCAAGAAACCCATGCAGGTCGAAAAAGCGACCAGTGCGCCCGAGACGACGGTCGAGATTATCGACATCAAGGCACCTCAGGCTGAGGAGCGCAAGCTCGAAGTGAAATCGGCATCGGATGATGGCGCAATCGAGGCATTCGCCTCGGCCATCAAGAGCGCGCTTCAGTAGGAAAGGGGAGAAGATCATGAAAGCATTGGTAATTGCCGAGCACGCAGATGCCGCCGCCGCTCTCGCGGCAGGTGCGCGCGATCTGGCGGACGAGGTGGTCGTAGCAATCGTAGGCACCGAAGAGGTTCCCGCCAACATTGCCGACGCGGCCTATCGTGTCACGATCCCCGCAGACGCGGTTGCCGACGACGCAGATGCGACGCTCGCCGCACTGCTCGATGGCGTGGACCTGGTCATCGTCGAACCCACCCGCCACATGAAATCCGTCGCCGGAAAGCTCGCCGCATTCAAGGGCGCAAGCGTCATCACCGACGCGATGTCACTCGAGAATGGCGAGACCTCCCAGATGTACTTTGGTGGCGTCGGAATTATCGAGCGCAAGGCAACGACCCCCATCACCTTCGTCACCGTTCGTCCGAGCATTTTCGCCGATATGCAGGCGTCGGGTTCGAATGGCACTGCCGAAGAGCTCGATTGGGTTGCCCCGGTTGCCGGCGTGAAGCTTGTGTCGTCTGATCCCATCGAGAAGACGGGCGTGGATCTCACCAAGTCCGAGGTGGTCGTCGCGGCGGGCCGCGGCTTTGCGGAGGAAGACGATTTGGAGCTTGCCCGTCAGCTATGTGACAAGATCGGCGCTGGGCTGGGATGCACGCGTCCGCTTGCCGAGGCCAACGGGTGGATGCCCTCAGATACCTACATTGGCGTTTCGGGTCTTAGCTTGTCCCCGAAGGCCTACATTGCAGCCGGCATCTCCGGACAGATGCAGCACATGGTCGGTGCGAATCACTCCGGCACCATCTTCGCCATCAACAAGGACGAGAGCGCGCCTATCTTCAAGCAGTGCGATTACGGACTCGTGGGCGATCTCAAGACGATTCTTCCGGCGCTCGTCGAGGCGTTGTAGCGCACCTCCGGGAGCAAATGAGCGCATTGCAAGCGAAAGGTGGCGAAAGATGTCCGAAAACGACTTTGACGCAATAGTGGTTGGCGCCGGCCTTGCCGGGTCGGTTGCCGCCCTCGAGCTCGCGCGAGCGGGCAAGTCCGTGCTCGTCGTCGAGCGTGGCAACTTCGCGGGTGCGAAGAACATGACGGGGGGCAGGCTCTACGTTCACTCTCTGCGAAAGGTGTTCACCGACGACGAGCTTGCCGATGCGCCCTTCGAGCGAAAGATCGTTCGCGAGTGCATAAGCCTTTTGGCACCGGATGCCACGACCACCATCGACTTCTCCTCCAACGCCATGGACGGGGAGGAGACCGCGTCATATTCCGTCTTGCGCGCGCCCTTCGATCAGTGGCTCGCCGATAAAGCCGAGAGCGCGGGAGCGGAATTCATCTACGGCATTCCCGTCGAGGGACTGATCAAAAACGAAGCTGGCAAAGTGCGTGGCATACGCGCGGGCGAAGACGAGATCACGGCTGATGTCGTCATCTTGTGCGATGGCGTAAACTCGCTACTTGCCAAGGAGGCGGTTGGTTACGAAAAGCCGCCCGCGAGCCAGATGGCAGTCGGTGTGAAGGAGGTGCTCGACCTCCCAGCCGACACTATTACTGACCGCATTTTGGGGCAAACCGATGATGATGGCGCCGCATGGATGTTCGTAGGCGATGCCACCCACGGTGTTTTCGGCGGCGGATTCATGTACACCAACAAAGATTCGATTTCGCTGGGTGTCGTCGCCGGAATCGAGGCGTGCGCCTGCTCCGACGCGGCTCCGGTTTACCAGATGCTCGAGGATCTGAAGCATCATCCGGCGGTCGCTCCCGTCATCCGGGGCGCCAAGGTCGTGGAGTACTCGGGTCACATGGTCCCCGAGGGCGGCTTCAACATCATGCCCGAGCTCGTTGCCGATGGTGTCATGTTGGCAGGTGATAGCGCGATGATGTGCCTGAACCTCGGTTATATGGTGCGCGGCATGGATTACGCCATCGCGGCCGGCCAGCTCGCCGGTCAATGTGCGGCCAGCGCGATTGACGTGGGCGACACTTCCAAGGCAGGTCTGCAGAGCTATACGAAGTCTCTTGACGAGAGCTTCGTGATGAAGGATCTCAGGCAGTATAGGAGCGAGCCCACGTTCCTCGAGGGCTTCACGCGCATGTTCAACGAATATCCGGAGCTCGCGCGCGATGTCCTCAACGACATGTTCATTGTCGATGGCGCGCCTGCGACCCCCATCAAGCAAAAGGTCATGCCGCGTTTGAAGAAGGTCGGCATGCTCAACATCCTGAAAGACGTGAGAGGAGCGCTGAAGGCACTATGAGCGATCCGAAGATTACCGTGAACGTCGACGAGTACCTTGCGCTCGACAAGTATGAGGTGGACGAAGACAACGCCCATATCGAGCTTGTGGAGGATCCTTCCGACGCGGAGTTCGACAAGCTCATCCGCGTGTGCCCCGCCGCCCTCTACAAGCGTGACGAGGATGGTCGCAAGAGTTTCGACTACGCGGGATGCCTCGAATGCGGCACGTGCCGCATTGCCTGCGGGGACACCATCGTGAAGAAATGGGAGTTTCCCGGTCCGACCATGGGGGTAGAATATCGCTTCGGGTGAGAAGTCGGACTACGCGGAGAAACCAATATGGATGAGAAGCAGAAAGAACTTGTTTACGAGGCAGTTGATAGGTTCTGTGATGAGCACATCACTGAGGACAACATCCAGAATTGGTGTGTCTCAAGAGGCATTCCACGTGATGACTACATAGCGTTTTACGAGAGCGATATCGGCAAGTATTGTCTGCCTCCGCAGGTTGGTGGGTGGGACGGCCCGTTCGCGGCGCGCGCCCTGGCCGTTTCCCGGCTTGCACGCCGAGCCGGTGCGATTTTGCCCTACCAGACTGATTTCACCTCGGCTGCCCTCCTCTCCACTATGTACTCGTTTGTCCAGCCCGGAATTGTTAGTGAGCTTGTCGCGGATGACGGACGAGCAATCTTCTCTCAGGCCTTTTCGGAGAGCAGCTTGCAAGAAGAGGCGCTTGTATCGGGAACTCACGTGACGAAGAACAAAGATGGCGTATTTCTCGATGGCGTGAAAAGCTACGTTGCGAATGGCCAGTTTATTTCGAAAACGCTCGTCCTCACGCGTGACGATGTGTACGGCAAGGAGGACGGAGGTCGATCGTTCTGGCTTGTTCCCCTTGGGGCCGCGGGGGTTTATTCGTATCCACTCAATACGATAGGCCAGGAAATGACTGCGCCCGCGTCAATCGAATTCGATCACGTGGAGCTCGATCCGACGTGGCGAATTCAAACCGACGGAAAGCTCAGGCAGGTTCTCGACCAGCAGTACATGCTTGGCCGTGTATTGACATGTGCGGCAAGCTTGGGACTTGCACAGGCCGCCATGGATGATGCGCTCGAAAGATGCGCCATGCGCCACGTGCGCGGGGAGGTTCTGGGCAAGCTTCCCCAAATCGAGGTGAAGCTCGCCGACATGTCCGTGAAGATTCGTCTGATGGAAGCCATGCTCGAGAAGGCGGCGAGTTCGATTTCGGATGGCGAGATCACCGATGAGCAAAGATTCAATTGTGCTCTTATGAAGTACTGTGTTCCGAAGGCGGCAACGGAAGTCGCCGATAGCGCAATTCAGATTTTTGGCGGTGCAGGATATACAGACCATTCGCGCATAGGCCGGATCTGGCGAGACTGCCGTGGCAATCAGATTGCTCAAGGCGCAGACGAGATGATGATTCATACAGTCGCCAAGCAGCTTCTCAAAGGGCACAGTTTCGCGATGACGGATATTTAGATGCCGTTGCCTCTTCTGCGGATTTAGTCCCGAGGTTTCCTGATTGGGTATTTTTGCAGTTCGGTCATGAGCGTTTCGTTAGCCTGATTCCAGAATGGGTTAAGCGCATCATCGAGCAAGGTCTCTGAAGCGGAGGGATTCGCCAGATGGTAGCAAGGTATCTGGTAAAGGTTCTCCAGCTGCTGCGAGACGATGAAATCGAATGTTTCGCGAGGCATGTAGCGCCCGCTTAGAACGAAGCGGACATCGCTTTCTATTGCAGGCCTGAATAGCTCGAACACCCTGATTTTTATTTCCGGTTCTTTCGCAGTGAACAGCTTGCGGTAGAACGCGGGGCGAGTTTTGACGCAACGAACCAGCGATTTATAGAATTCGCCATGATCCAGGAGTCGCGCGCCGATTTCATGATGCATGTAATAGGGAAGCAGCCTGGGTTTTGTCTTGAGTGGAGCGGGTGCCTCGAGCAGCTGCCTCTCTGGAACTGCCGCCTCTAGCTCTCTTGCGAGGTCAACTCTAAAGACATACATGGCAACGTCGAGCTTGCTGTCAAAATGGTAGTAGAACGTATTGCGGTTAATGCCCAGTTCTTTCACGAGCTTTGAGATGTGCACGCCGCTCAATGACGACGCTTCTGTTACGGCAATGACGTAGTTGATAATCTCTTCGCGTATTGTGCCGCTGTTCATTTTCTACAGGCCTCGATTACTTGTAGACAAATTCAATAAAGATATGCAAAACGAGAAAATGACCATTCCATTTTCTATGTTATGTAAGCTATTGTCAAAATGAAGTGGGAGACAATCCTTGCGCATGGGCAAATGGTCTTTACCCATGCAGTCTTGGATGTCGCAAGGCGAATATCGATGTGCAACTCCCCCAGATTTTCCTATCCCAAGTTGCACTGAATCTGCCGCCCACCCCTCCTTAAATGTGAGCCTCCTTTATAAAGGAGGCTCACTTCAATCAGATGGAAATAGATTTTCGCCAATCAAATTCATTGTCAGCGGACAAAGAGCCAAAAAGGATGTAGCGGCAAATTAGCCAATTTCTGATTTTGTCTATTCTTAATTCAATTGCCCTACCTCATAATTTAGTTCGTAGCATAGCTTCAAACCGAGAGGAGAGCTAAATGGACTTTAGCTTCACTGACGAGCAGGAACTCCTTCGCGAGAGCATCGCTGAATTTTGCGACCGCTATATCGATGAAAAAGATATCCCCTCGATGTACGAGAATCATGCGACCCCCCATGAGCTTGACATGGCCTACCTTGAGGCAGGATTCGGCCTCATGGGTCTTCCCGAGGAGTACGGCGGCATCGAGTGCGACATGGTCACTCTGGGCATGCTTACCGAGGAGTTCGTGCATCATGCCGGATTCACCGCCCCCTATCTCAACGCCACGCTCGCGCTGCGCGACATGGTCGACTTCGGCAGCCCCGAGCAGATCAAGATGTGCTTCGATGCCTACCAGGAGACCGGCAAGCCCATCTTCTCGCTGGGCTTTTCGGAGCCAGGTGCAGGTTCCGACAACCAGAACATGACCTCCGTCACCCGCAAACAGCCCGACGGCACGTACCTACTCAACGGCCAGAAGACCTGGGTCACCAACGGAGAGAATTTCCCGCTGGTGCTGGTTATTGCCAAGGACGAGGACCCGTCGCGTGACAACCGCGAGATGTCGATGTGGCTCGTGCCGCTCGATACCCCGGGCCTCACCACCGCTCCGCTCCACAAGATCGGCCAGCAGATCATGCCGTTTTGCGAGATGTACTTCGACGACGTGGTGCTCACCGAGGACATGCGCGTGGGCAATAAGGGAGAGGGCTTCAAGAACCTCATGAAGAACTTCGAGGTCGAGCGCTGCCTCATCTGCGCCCAGGTGCTCGGCCTTGCCCAGGCGGCCATGGACGACGCCGCCGCCTACGCCAGCGAGCGCATCTGCTTCGGCAGGCCCATCGTGTCCTTCGAGCTCATCCAGCAGAAGCTCGCCGACATGGAGATTGCCCTGCAGAACACGCGCAACATGCTCTACAGGACGCTGTGGAAGATGGACACGGGCCAGTCCGTGCGCATCGACTCGGCGCTGCTCAAGCGCTACGCGGCTCAGCAGTGCACGTGGGTATGCAGCGAGGCGTTGCAGATCTACGGCGGTCTGGGCTTCACCACCGAGACCAGACTCGGGCGCCTGTGGCTGGATTGCCGCGGCATGCAGATTGCCGGTGGCACCGACGAGATCATGGTCTACATCGCGGGCCGTCAGATCGCCAAAGAGTATGCGCGATAGGGCCAGGTAAAAGGAGGGGACAATGAGCGCGGCGGATGTGATATATCCCGAGCACTCCATCATGCGTTTGATGCAAGATGCATGCAACGTGTGTGGTGAACGTCCCCTTCTGATTACGCCTGACGAGCGCTATTCATACGCCGATGTCTATCATTGGATGCGGAATCTTGCCGGATACTTTCAGTCCGCACTCGGCCTAACCCCAGACTCGATGATAGTCATATCGGCGATGAACTCGATTCATATCCCGGTTGTGTTGGCGGCAGCGCAACTCGTTGGTGCACGTGTTGCGCTGTTCTCCAATACGGTGGGCGACGAGGAGCTTTCCAGGAAGATCAGTCTCGTCAAACCCAATCTTGTTATTTCATCCGATCCCGTCCAAATCGAGAGTCTCGAGTTCATGGCGCCTGATGCAACTCTCATGCTCGTTTCTCAATCCGAAATGGACATGATGAGCGTCGATGCAGTCATGCGTGAGGGTGCGTATGATAACGGATCCTTCTTTGTGTATGCGAGTGCGGATGCCCATATCATCGTGTTCTCGTCCGGTAGCACTGGCGAGCCCAAGGCGATCGTAAACCGCGGAACATCATTTGCGCTCAATGGCATCGCGCAATGTAAATGGCTTGAACTGGCAAGTGATGATGTGCTGTATTTGCCCGTCCCACTTATACATGTGTTTGGGATAACGGGCCTATACACTGTCCTGACAGCCCAGGCGAGCTTTGCGACCTCATCTCACTACAACGCCCAGCAGGCCTGCGAGCTGATTCAGAATGCCGGCGTAACCGTGCATCTTGGGGTACCCACCAATTTCATACGCGAATTGCGCGAAAACGAAGCTGGCGTATGGGATTTCAGCACCTTGAGGGCCGGGCTCGTCGGAGGAGCAGATTGCCCTGCGGCTGTTTTGGAGGACTTCGAGAAGCTCTATGGCTGCAGAATCATGCAGTCGTACGGTATGAGCGAGACGGCTGCAACGCTCACTGTCACTCCACTCGAGTATGACGTGGAGGAGCGCGTGGCAACGGTCGGCTTTTGCGTTAAAGGCGCCCAGATTAAAGTCGATTCCGCGACGTGCGAAATCATGTGCAAGAGCGCGTCGATGATGGTGGGCGTATTGCAGCCCGATGGCTCGATCGCTCTCGATCTTGACGATGGGTGGTATCACACGGGCGATGTGGGGCGTATTGACGAAAGAGGGATGCTCACCGTAACGGGACGCCTAAAGGACGTAATTGTTCGTGGAGGCGTCAACGTGTTTCCTTCCGAAGTCGAGGCCGCTTATGCGCATAACGATGACGTTGCAGAATGCTGCGCTTTTGCAATTTAAGACGAAGAACTTGGTGAGCGCATCGGCATTGCAGTTGTACTCCAGGAGGGCTCGAAAGTAACGGCAAGCGAACTTCGTTTCTATGCGAAAAAGCGTATCGATAAATGCAAGGTCCCCGATGTCGTGATTGAACTCGAGGCGCTTCCCTGCTTGGGAAACGGAAAAATCGACAGAATGGCCCTCCGAGGGCTTGCGAGGGAAATGAGCGCGGCTTAGATGCACATGCCGCGCTGAAAGAAGAAACCTGTATTGAAGATTAAAGAGAGAGAGGCAACGATGGCACAATTCATTACGGCGAAAGAGGCGGCAAAGCTCATCCCCGACGGGGCCACTGTCGGCATCGCGGGCATGGGGCTTTCGGGCTGGGCCGAGGAGGTCGGCCGCGCGATCCGCGACAGCTACCGCGAGACGGGGCACCCGTGCGACCTCACCCTGAAGCAGGGCTGCGCCATGGGCGACTGGAAGACGCGCGGCGTCACGGTCTTGGGCGAGGCTGGGCCTGGCCTGATCACGAACTGGTCGGCGGCGCACATCGGCTCGGCGTTCTCACTCAACGAGCAGGTGCAGGCCGGCCAGATCAAGTGCCATTGCCT
>OGQN01000288.1_pt1 | contig 48835 bp, 46 predicted proteins | sample 1553231 | NCBI WGS metagenome assembly OGQN01 (sample SAMEA2579950, study PRJEB22360) | human gut metagenome | biome: human gut; feature: human-associated habitat; material: faeces | place: Denmark | collected 2008/2010 | reverse complement strand
ATCAGGGCGTTGCAATGCTACGTGCCGAAGGCACGTCCCTACGCCAGGGCGTTTCCGACGCTGATTTCCTAAAGTTAACGGCATTCAGGCGCGTCCCTACGGGCGCGCCGGACGGATTTCCTTGATCTGGAGCTGCAGGGCGCCTCCGCCGGGGTAATGCTTGTTGTCTTCGATGGTATAGCAGATGTCGAAGGGCAGCCCGGCGTGGATATGCTCGAAATGACGGGCCATATTGAACGCTATGCCGTTGTAGACCTTGCCGCTGGTGTCGTCGACAAGCTCGAGCTTGATATGCTCGCTGTGACGTCCGACGAGCTTCGACGTTCCGAAATCCTTGACGTTGCGGGTGCAGAACACAGGCTTCTGGTTTCCGGGCCCGAAAGGATTGAAGCGGTTCAGCATGGCGAAGAACGTAGGCGTTATCTCGCTGAAGGTTATGACGGCGTCGATCTCGAGCAGAGGCTGACGCTGCGACGGAAGTATGTTTTTGGCCACGTATTCCTCGAAGCGGCGCGAGAACTCGGGAATGTTTTCCTCTTTGAGCGAAAGCCCGACGGCGTAGGTGTGGCCGCCGAAATTCTCGAGCAGATCGCGTGCGCTCTCAACGGCGCGGTAGACATCGAATCCCTGTACCGAACGGCTTGAGCCGGTTGCCAGGCCGTTGCTGAGCGTGAGCACGACGCTCGGCTTGTAATAGAGCTCAGTCAGGCGCGAGGCCACGATGCCGATAATTCCCCGGTGCCAGTTCTTGTTGTAGATGACGAGAGCCTTCTTGTCGGCCTCGGCCTCGCCACGCTGCGAGATGATATCGTTGGCCTCTTCGGTGATGCGCTTGTCGAGTTCCTTGCGGTCGCGGTTATACTGGTCGATGGCGCGGGCACGATGGAGGGCGTCGGTGCTGTCGCGGGCCACGAGCAGCTCTACAGCCTCGCGTCCGCTCTGCATTCGTCCGCTGGCGTTGATACGCGGCCCGATCTTGAAGATAACGTCGCTGATTGTTATCTCCTTTCCGACGAGGCCGCAAATGCGTATGATAGCGCGCAGCCCGAGGTTCGGATTGCTGTTGAGACGCCGCAGGCCATGGTAGGTCATGACGCGGTTCTCATCGACCATCGGCACGAGGTCGGCGGCGATGCTGACAGCCACCAGATCGAGCATTCCCTCGAGATCGGCCGGGGCGAGGGCGTTACTCATGGCGAACGCCTGCATGAACTTGAAGCCCACGCCGCATCCGCTGAGGTGGCTGCACGGATAGGTGCTCCCCTCGAGCTTCGGATTGAGGATGGCGACAGCGTCGGGCAGTTCCTCGTCGGGTACGTGGTGGTCGCAGATGATGAAGTCTATGCCGAGCGAACGGGCATAGGCGATCTCGGCATTGGCCTTTATGCCGCAGTCGAGAATGATAATGAGTTTCACCCCCTGTTCGGCCGCCATGTCGATGACGGCGTTGGAGATGCCATACCCCTCGTCGTCGCGGGTGGGTATGTAGTAGTCGATGTTTGAATAGAAGTTCCGGATGTATTTATAGACCAGAGCGACGGCGGTTGTCCCGTCGACGTCGTAGTCGCCATACACCAGGATTCTTTCCTTAGAACCCAAAGCCTTGTTGAGCCGCTCGACAGCGCGATCCATTCCCGGCATGAGAAACGGGTCGTGGAGATAGCGCAGCGACGGGTGGAAGAAGCGCTCGGCTTCGTCAACCGTCGTAATGCCACGCTGCACCAGCAACTCGCTAATTACGGGCGCGCCGGCATAGTGATGGGCCAGGTCGTTTTCCAGCCGCTGCTCTTCCGATGTTAAGGGTTCGTAATTCCATTTACGAGTCATTTATGATGTTTTTTTATTTTTGCATGGCAAAAGGCGGCTTCGAAGGTCGCCGGGAGAGATGAATGATGCCTCCTGAAGAGGCGCAGAGGGAGAGCTGAGGATGGATTTATTCACTCAACCGCAAAATTAGCCATAATTGCCGACCCTGTCAACAGAATAACATTATTTAGCAATTGCCGCTGCTTATGTCAGCTCAGGAGGTCGGCGGCAAGGTCGAGCATGGCGGTGGCGTCAGCGAGGGGGCGGTCGGCGACGGTGGCGTGGCCGGGTGCGGAGAGCTCGACGAGGGTCAGGAGGTCGGCGCGGCGGTTTTTCTTGTCGCGGGCCATCAGCTCGAGAAGACGCGGATAGTCGCCGCAGGTCGCGGGCATCGGGCCGTAGAGGTTGCGGACGAGTGTGGCCGCCGCGTAGAGCACCGTCGAGTCGAGGCCGGCGTTGATGCGCGAATTGGCCAGTTCGGCGACGATACCGCGGGCTACGCAGGCGCCATGGCTTTCGGGGGTGCCTTTCTCGAGCAGCAGTTCTTCGAGAGCATGACCGACGGTGTGACCGAGATTCAGGATGCGCCTCAGACCGCCCTCGCGCGGATCGGCGGCGACGATGCGCTCTTTAAGGGCCACACTGCGGCGTATGTCATCGAGGCGGACTTCGTCGGGTGTCATCTCGGTGAAACGCGCGAAAGCCGCGGGGGAGTCGAGAAGAGCATGCTTAAGCATCTCGCCGTAGCCGCTCAGCCGCTCGCGCCGCGGAAGGGTGGCATAGAAAATATCGGAAACAATGACGGCCTCGGGCATACTGAACGCCCCTATCTCGTTTTTCAGGCCACGGAAGTCGAAGCCTGTCTTGCCACCGACGGCGGCATCGACGGCGCCGAGAATCGTAGTCGGCACGTTTATGCAGGGAAGACCGCGCTTGAACGTGGCGGCGCAGAAGCCGCCGAGATCTGTCACCACGCCGCCACCGATACAGGCTACGACATCACCACGCCTGAGCCTGAGGTCGACCATGCGGTTCCAGACCTCCCCGACCGTAGCAAGCGTCTTGTTCTCTTCGCCGGCAGAGATGACGATTGTTTCATAGCCCGTAGCAGGCAGCAGCGGAGCTACGTTGCTGTCGGTCACGACGGCAACACGGCGTCCGGCAGCCTGCCGCCGCAGTTCGTCGAACGGATTGCCGGTATAGATTATCATGATAGCGACTCTTCGAGCAGGCGTGCGAACTCAGGCATCGAGCGGGCCACAAAATGCGCCCCGGCATCGGTCATGGCCTTTTCGGGGATAGGCCCTGTAGTCACCGCCACAGTGAAACATCCGGCCGCCACACCGGCCTCGACGCCCATAGGCGCGTTCTCGATCACCAGACATCGGCCCGGGTCGACTCCGGCGATCGCTGCGCCGCGCAGGTAAGGCTCGGGATGAGGTTTGCCGCGGCTGACATCGCGCGAGGTCACGCGCATACCGTCGAGGAAGATTCCCGGAAAGTCGGTCTCGATGCGTCCTAAGAGAGTGTTCTGTCCAGAGCCAGTCACGAGCACACGCCTTATTCCGAAGCGGCGGAGCGTCGCGAGCATCTCCGGGGCGCCCGGCATGACGCTGACAGGTGGCAGCGACGCGAAAATCTCGGTCTTCCGGCGATAGAGCGCCGCCTTCTCTTCTTCGGTGGCATGGCGTCCGCGCTCGCGAAGCATTATTAGGTCGATAGTGTGGGCGCCGGTACACCCTTCGAGCAGGAAAAACTCTTCGGGAGTGAAACCGAGCCCCTGTTCGCCGCACATGGTCATCCATGCACGCGAATGGTTGGGCATCGAGTCGTAGAGAGTGCCGTCCATATCGATGAGGGCGGCTTCGGGACGGAATCCGTCGGGGAATATCGTCATCTTTTACTTCTTCTTTTTCTTCTTGGCTTTGGCGTCGGCAGCCTTTATGGCCGTCGAATCGGGAGCAGGGGGAGCCGGAATCAGACCCTGACGGATAAACTCGAGCGAATCAGCGTGGCTGATTGTGTCGCCGAGATCGCTGTCGGAGCGCGAGGGAGCGGGCGACGCGCCCGGATCGAAGCGCAGGCGTCCCGACTGACCGGCACGGCGCACTCCGCGACGGAATATATCCTGAATCTGATTGACGAGGTTGATACGCGTCGTGTCGGAGATAGCGCTGACCATCGGCGAGTTCTCCTTGATCTTGGCGCCTCCGAGGCGAATCTTCATCTTGTCGGGATTACCGCTGACATTTATGCCGAACTTGAACGGAATCGGCGACTTAAGCACGGCTATATGATACTTGAAGTTGAGATCGAGATCGTTCGAGCCGAATATGCCGAGCTTATAGCGGTCGATGTCGAAGATGAACGGGTAAAGCTCCATCTGCGCGTCCTTGACAACCATGCGGGCGTTGAGGTGGTCGATGACGTTGCGGTCTTTATGTTTGAAGAGCATCCACTTGCCGATCTTGCGGTAGGTGGCGGCATCGAGAAGCACGAGCGAGTCGCCCGTTATGTTGACGGCGGCTGTCAGCGACGGTATTCTGATGTCCATCATGGTGTCGACATCGGCGGTAGCGGCCACCTCGGCGTTGACGATACCCTTGACGTCGCGCAGCAGCGGCATGATAGTGTCGAGCTGGGGCACAAGCTGCATGAACCGCGACAGGCGGAAGTCGCGCACCTGCATACCGAAGGCGAAGCTCAGCGAATCGGGGTGGAGACCCTGATATAGAGCCGTCAGGTCGACGGCCCCGACATCGGTGCGGGCCGATAGGTTACGCAGGTTCAGAGCGCCGTCGAAAATCTCGGCCTGACCGCGGAAATTATGGAATGTCAGATCGCTGTAGAGCACATTGCGGCCTGCCAGACGGACAGAAGCCTCGATATTGGTCGGGATAAGCACCGCCGCCTTTTCGGAAACACCGGTATTCTGCGCTATCGAGGCCTCGACAACGTCGTCGTTGTCGCTGTCGGAGATCGGCCCTGCGAGTCCCTGACGCTCTTTCTGAGCGAATGCGGCGCCGGCGAATACAGCAGCGGCTATTTCGTTGACGTCGATAGTGTCGGCGCTGACGCGCATGTTGATCCGCAGAGGCTGTCGGCCGGAGCGTGAGGTAAGAGCCCGGGTGAGATTCGTTATCGAGCCGTCGATGACAAACTCGCTGTGGCCTACGCGATAGCGCGTGTTGGTGATCTCGATGCTGTCGTTGTTGAAGGTCATGTCGAGCCCCTTGATCACGTTTTTCAGCGGGAAGTAAGGGGTCATGACACGGGCGCGCTTGGCCTTGATATGGCCCGACGCACGCCATTTGCGCAGGAGCGAACGCGTTTCACCGTCGAGCTCGAAGTCGACGCGGCTCGTAGAATTGTCTGCGGCATTGTGACGGCGGTTACGGCGGAGAGCCGTGCGGGCGAGAGCGCGCACACTGTCGGAGGGGAGTCCCGGATTGACGGCAGCCACGGAATCCATGGCCCGCAGCAGACGTTGCGACGGCTGGCGCGGTGGCGTCGGATGGACTGTGGCGGCAATGTCGGCTTCGCGGAGGCTCGCGCGGTTGAGGCGGTCGGAATAGCGCATACGGCGCGCAGTGAACTTCATGTCGAACTGAGGCACACGCGCCTCATTGCGAAAACGGCGCAGAACGCCCGTGAGGTCGATGTCGCGCAGACGTATGCTCGTCGAATCGTCGACCGATTTGAGGCGCGCAAAGCCGAGAGTGGCGCGGGCGCCGATGGGATTGATCTGGGTGGTGTCGACGCTTGAGGCTACATTGCGCGAGCCGATTCCTATCTTGAAAGCGCGAGCCTGGGCCTCGAGACCGGGCATTGCCACCGAAACGGTGTCGATCGAGAAACTGACCGTCAGCAACGAGTCGGCGCCGTTGACCGACGAATTCGACCCGAGTTTCAGTCCGGCGTGGCAGACGAAAGCCTCGACAGGCATATCGGGCATATCGAAACGGAAGTCGGAGAGCGAGGCCTCGCCATTGACGTTCAGTCGGTGGAAATTCTCGCGCGTCAGATAGCTGCGGCGCCCTGCGAAAGATGCGTCAGCCTTAAGGCGCCCCGTCACCTTCGCTCCCAGTTCAGGGGCGATCAGATTCATCGGCAGACGTCCGAGATCGACACCGCCCTCAAAAGTCCCTTCGATTTTCGGGTCTCTGATAAGATCGGTCAGAACGGCTTTCAGCGTGAAGGCTATCCCCTCGCCATTGGCATAGAGCCGCTTCAGGTCAAAACGACTGTTGTTCAGGTTTTTACCGTCGATACGAGCATCAAGGTCGAGAGCCAGAGCCGAGAGCTTGAGTTTCTGATAGGAGGCTTCCCCCTCGGGAACCGTAATCTGAAGCTCCATCGAAGGATAGCGCTCTATGGCCGGCACGTATGGCTGGGTCAGCCTGGCAGTCAGCCCGATGCGCAGATTATTGACGATTTTGCCGAGTTCGCCGCGCAGCTGCGGAGGCACAAGGCGTATCAGTGAATTGACATCGACCAACGGCATACTGAACAGCAGGCTCTCAATCGTCAGGTCACGTTCGAAGTCGACCACGGTGTTGACCACGGTGTTGACATCGTTTATGCCGGTCTGAAAATCGCTGAGTTCGATGCGGTAGGGTTTCTTATGGTTCCAGACAATATCGCCCCCCATTCCAATGCGCAGATTGTCGAACGTCATATCGCCGAGCTGCGACGAGGCGTCGGCGGCGAAGTCGAGACGATAGCCGGGGGCATCGTCGCCGCTGACCGTAGTGTTGGTCAGGTTGAGTTTGAACTCCACGCTGTCGGCCAGCGACACATAATGGATCGGCGCACGTCCGGTTATCGCGAAACGCGACAGAATAATGTCGGGAATCGGAGTCGTCGTAGTATCTGTTTCCTCGGATTTCGGGAAAATATTGTAGTTTGAGACCGTGGGGCTGACATCGACAATATTGACCCGGGGCGAGTCGATGGTTATGTCGTGGAGCGCGATTGTTCCGGTGAAAAGTCTGAGAATATTGACGTCGGCATGAAATCCGGCCACACTCAGAAGCGAGTCGGCACCCTGCGGAAGCCGGGACTGCTGGTCGGGGGTCAGGCCGCGCAGGCTGCCGCTGATAACCTCAAGCGAGTCGACGTCGACATTCAGGCGCGGGAATGTTTTCCAGAATGTCAGCTCTATGCGCTTGGCTTCGACGCGGCCGTCGATATATTCCGAAGCGTAGTGCTCGACAAGCGGCGTCAGGCGTTCGGGGGTGAGAATCCACACAGCCGCCCCCACTATAAGGACGATGAGAAGAACCAGCGCCACAAAAGCTATGGCCACCCATTTTATCAGGCGCACCCACCAGCGGCGGCGCGGTCGACGCGGCTGAGACTGTTCGGACTGTTCGGTTTGAGTCGGCATATCAGGTTATTGTTTGTTGCCGACAGGGCGGCAGGTGAGATGGAAACAGGGCTGATGGTATTCATATTTGACCCATATCTTGCCTTCGGAACGCATGGCGGCGAGGACTTCCGAGAGAACTCCTTTAAGCTCGCCGACGGTCTGCGCGGTCGGTTCGGGAGAGCCCATGAATTTGGCATAGGAAATATCGACGGTCGTAGCGAGCTGATGGACGCTCGAGTCGATGGCGTTGCGGTTGACGCGGCGCAGACGCCTGACGGCATCGGGAGTGCGCAGAACGCTGGTGACGATCATGCGGTAGTCGCCGCCGCCACGGGTGCGCACTGAATCGCGGAACCGGCGCCCTATCTCGTGGACGGCGTTATATGCCTCTGGAACAAGATAAGGCACGGAATATGTCAGTTCGTCGACAACGAAATCCTCGCAGGTCTGGATTCTCCAAAGCGGGCGCGAGGGGCGCCAGTGGCTGCGGCAGTCGCCGAGCGGCTTTATGCCGACCTGTTCGGCCGAAGCCCAATGAACATAGTTTGAGTCGTTGAAGACCTCCCTGAGGTTTCCTATATAGCGGCTTCGCACGTTGGAGGGGGCGGAGGTATCGGATGTAACTGTTGTAGCGGATGTAGATGATGGAGCGAGGGCGGACGCAGAAGCCGAGCCGTCGAATTCAACGCTGTCGACGGTATGGCGGTCGCTCTTGCCGGAGCAAGCCATCATTGTTGCCATCACGAGAGTTATCGGAAAAAGGAATAGCAGTTTTCTCATCGTGAGGGCAAAGGTAACAAAACGCTACAGCAATGGCAAGTGAAAGAGCGTTTTTTCGCTTGTCATTGCCGCAAACATGAAAGCCAACATGCTGTCACGCCCGAACCGGACAATAAGAATGACAGCGCCTACTGCGGGGATAAGGCCGAACAGGACACCTGAAGGCCGCTTTCGGATTAAACCCCGATTGAAAGGCGGAAAAGACAGAGGTTTGGCTCGGTGGGAAAAAAGGGTTAACTTTGCGGAGTTAAATAATCAACGATATGGAAAATCGCAAGGTAAGGGTCAGATTCGCCCCGTCGCCCACCGGGCCGCTTCACATCGGCGGTGTGCGCACTGCTTTATATAACTATCTGTTTGCCCGGTTCGGGCCCGTTTTTTTTTATACTGTGTGCTCCCCCCGCCACAACGGCGGCGAGATGATTCTTCGCATCGAAGACACCGACTCACGCCGGTTTGTTCCCGGCGCCGAAGACTATATCAACGAGGCGCTGGCATGGCTCGGCATAAAAATCGACGAAGGCGTGCGCGAAGGAGGTCCCCACGGCCCCTACCGCCAGAGCGAGCGCCGCGACATCTACCGCGAACATGTCAGAATGCTTCTCGACGCGGGGAAAGCCTATATAGCTTTCGACACCCCCGAAGAGCTTCAGGCAGCCCGCGAGGCCACGCCGAATTTCCAGTATGACGCCTCGACGCGCGGACAGATGCGCAACTCGCTGACGATTAGCGCCGAAGAAGTTGAGCGCCGTATCGCCGAAGGGGAGCCCTACGTTGTCAGGTTCAAGATTGAGCCGGGCCGCGAAATCGCAGTCGACGATCTTCTCCGCGGACGTGTCACGATAAACTCGAGCGTCCTCGACGACAAAGTGCTCTACAAGAGCGCCGACGATCTGCCTACCTACCATCTGGCCAACATTGTCGACGACCATCTGATGGAGGTCAGCCACGTCATACGCGGCGAGGAATGGCTCCCGTCAGCCCCGCTCCACTTCCTTCTCTACGAAGCTTTCGGCTGGAGCGACAGCCGCCCCGAGTTCGTCCACCTTCCGCTTCTGCTCAAGCCCGACGGCAAAGGCAAGCTCAGCAAGCGCGACGGCGACCGCCTCGGCTTCCCGGTGTTCCCGCTCGACTGGCGCGACCCTCAGAGCGGTGATCTCACCCACGGCTACCGCGAGGGGGGCTATCTGCCCGAGGCTGTGGTCAACTTCCTGGCTCTGCTCGGATGGAACCCGGGCGACGATACCGAGCTGATGGACATGGACGAGCTTATCAAGCGTTTCTCTATAGAACACTGCTCGCGTTCGGGCGCCAAATTCGCCTATGAGAAAGGGCGCTGGTTCAACCACGAGTATATCCAGAAACTCGCCTCGGAACGCCTGACCGACCTCTTCACCGACGTTCTGAAAAACCATGGCGTCGACACCGGCAGCTTCTCTCGCGACTATATAGGCCGCGCCGCCGCGATGGTCAAAGACCGCGTCAGCTTCATCGAGGAACTGTGGGCCAACGCCCGTTTCTTCTTCGAGGCACCGACAGAATATGAGGCTAAATCTGTCAAAAAGCGCTGGACTCCCGATATGCCCCGGCACATGAAGGATCTTATCGGACAGCTGCGCGCCCTCCCCACCCTCGAATCGAAAAAAGCCGAAGAGATTATTCTCGGCTGGATAAAGGAGAACGGCCTCCACATGGGCAACGTCATGAACGCGTGGCGTCTGGCCGTTGTCGGCGAATGTAAAGGCCCCCACATGTTCGACATTCTCGAACTGATGGGCACCGACGAAAACGTCGCCCGCATCGAGGCCGCAATCGAACGAATCGAACCCCAGCAGGCTTGACACCGCTCTACGACATAGGCATACGCCTCTACGGCACAGCCATAGCACTCGCCTCGATAGGCCACACCAAGGCGCGAAAGATTATCAAGGGACGACGCCAGACCGAGCGCTATCTTCGGTCTCACGTGGCGTCGAAGCGCGGCCCGTGGGTATGGATCCACGCCGCTTCGCTCGGAGAGTTCGAGCAGGGGCGTCCTCTGATCGAGCGCATCAAGGCGGAGCAGCCCGAGACAAAGATTCTGCTGACATTTTTCTCGCCGAGCGGCTACGAAGTCCGACGAGACTACCGTCTGGCCGACGCCGTCTGCTATCTTCCGCTCGACACCCGGGCCCACGCCGCACGCTTTCTCGACACCGTGAAGCCGTCGAAAGCGATATTCGTCAAATATGAATTCTGGGGCAATTTCCTCGGCGAGCTCCATCGCCGTGGGATACCGACCTATATAATATCGGCCATATTCCGCCCGACACAGATATTTTTCCGCCGCTACGGCTCGGCGATGCGCAACATACTGAACTGCTTCACGCGCCTTTACGTTCAGGACGAAGCCTCGCGCAAACTTCTCGCAGGAATCGGCATAGACAATGTCAGCGTAGCCGGCGACACGCGATTCGACCGTGTCACGTCGATAATGCGGTCGGCCGTAGACCTGCCCCTGATCGATCGCTTCAATTCGAACGCCGACATAACCCTCATAGCAGGCAGCAGCTGGCCGGCCGACGAAGACATCCTCATTGACTGGCTCGCGCGCCACAAGGAGGTAAAAGCTATTTTCGCGCCCCACGAATTTGACCGCGCGCGGCTCCATGCCCTCGAGGCGCGGCTGAGCGCCTTAGGCGACACGCGCTGTTTGAGCGAGATAAACGAGGCCGGACGCGACCCTGCCACGTTACACTATATCATTGTCGACAGTTTCGGACTGCTCGCAGCCCTCTACCGCAAAGGAACGATAGCTTATATCGGCGGCGGCCTCGGAGCCGGAATCCACAATCTCAACGAAGCGGCGGCCTACGGCATCCCCGTAGTGTTCGGGCCGCGCCACGAGAAATTCAAAGAGGCCGCCGACCTCATAAAGGCAGGCGGAGGCTTCGATTTCGACGACGCGGCAGCGTTCGACACCGTCATGACGCGCCTTGTCGCCGACAAAGAGCTGCGCCGGCGCGCCGGCGCGGCAGCCGGCAAATATATCGCCGACAGTATCGGCGCCACCGACAGAATATTCAACGATATTTTTCAACCCTCCTCGAAATGATACGTACCGCCATCACCGCCGCCCACACTCCGGCAGCGGGCCGGCTTCTGAGACTTCTGCTGAATCACCCCGACGTTGAGGTGACCGCCATGACAACGACATCGCCGGTGCTCGCCGGCCATCCTGTAACAGCCTGCCACAAAGGGCTCGACGGCGACACCGATCTGCGCTTCTCGACATCGTTCCCGGCATACGACCGCCTCGACGCCATTTTCGTAGTCGACGAAATTCCGGCCGGGCTTCCCGACGATCTTGTGGCCATAGCGCTCAACAAAATCGACGGATGGGTCTACGGGCTTCCGGAACTGAACCGCAAACCACTGGTGCGCGGAGCCCGCCATGCTTTCATTCCTTCGGCCGAAGCGACCGCAGTCGCAACCCCTCTGCTTCCACTGGCAGCGAATCTCATGCTGAAAGGGCCGTTGAAAGTCACAGTCGAAAAAGGGGAGCTCGACAGCGAGCTGCCTCACGGGACAGCTGCCGAGATCGGCGACGCCCTGCGCGCTCTGCAGTCGAGTTTCGACGGCGAGATAATCATCGAAAGGCGAAAAGGTCAGTGGCATCGCGGCACAGTCGTGACAACCGATGTTCCATGCTCGGTAGCCGTTGATGAAATCGACCGCCTGGCACGCGACTTTTTCGGAGACCACAATCTGACCCACATCGTATCGCGCCAGCCTATGGCCGACGACGTGGCGACGACAGCGAAATGCCTCGTCAACTATTCAGCCTCCGAAAACGGGATACGCGTCAGCGCCACCATCGACGGCCTGCTGAAAGGTCAGGCCTCGCAGGCAGTCCACGTCATGAACCTCCTGCACGGCCTCCAGGAAAAAACCGGCCTCTACCTCCCCGCCAGCGAATAATCCCCGCGCGCCGGATCCGATTGTAGGGACGCGATTAATCGCGTCCGCCAACAATTAAAAATCAAGCGATCACCGAAAGTTTCCCTGCATAGTTGTAGGGATGCAAAGTGTCGTAGCCAACGTTAGTCAAGACCGACATAAGAAAGCCGAAGCCACGCGATGTCCGCTTATTCGATTAAATTTTTATTAATTCGCTTTAGGACAGTTTCATCTGTTGGGTCGACAACAGACAGTTCAAGTCCAAAAGCTATTTTTTGTCCCAGATGTAGAGGCGGTCGCCGGGACGCACTTTCTCGGGCACGGGAATGCTGAATGCCTGACCTTTGATAGCCTTCTCGACGGGGTCGCGGTCGAGACGCACCTGCTCGACAGTGGTGATGATGGCGCCGGTCTTAGGCCCGGTGATGACAATCTCGTCGCCGGGACGAAGTTCGCCGGCCTCAAGCATGAACTCACCAACGCCGAGACGCGGATAGTAGCGCACAGCCTTGGCGGCATAACGCTTGGTGCGCGTGGCGCTCGACCCGTATTTCTCTGACCATTCGCCGAGGCGCTGGCCGAGATAATATCCGTTCCAGAAGCCTCGGTTGAAGACCTTGGTGAGGTTTTCATCCCACGCGGCGATGCGTTCGGGCGTGAACGTGCCGTCGCAGATGGCGCGCAGTGCTTCGTCGTAGGCCGACACGACGGTCATGACATACTCGGGCCCCCTGGCACGTCCCTCAATCTTGAACACCGTCACTCCGGCGTCGACCATGCGGTCGAGGAAGCCGATTGTCTTGAGGTCACGCGGCGACATGATATACTGATTCTCGATGTCGAGGCTGTCGCCGGTCTCACGGTCGGTGACGGTGTAGCCGCGCCGGCATATCTGAGTGCAGGCGCCCCGGTTTGCACTCGAATTCATCTCATGGAGGCTCAGATAGCACTTGCCGCTGACAGCCATGCAGAGCGCGCCGTGGCAGAACATCTCGAGGGCCACACGCCGGCCGTGGGGGCCGCGGATGTCGCGGGCGGCAATGCCGTCGCTTATGGCGCGCACCTGATCGAGATTCAGCTCGCGGGCGAGCACCATGGTGTCGGCCCATTGCGAATAAAACTCGACAGCTTCGAGATTGGTTATATTGACCTGAGTCGAGATGTGCACCTCCAGACCGCGGCGCCGGGCGGCCCGGATGGCGGCTATGTCACTGGCGATAATAGCCGATATTCCGGCTTCGGCAGCGGCGTCGAGTATGCGTCCGAGCAGCTCTGTCTCGCTGTCGTAGATGACGGTGTTGACTGTCAGGTAGGTTTTCACTCCGGCCCCGCGGCAGAGGGAGGCGATATCGCGGAGATCATCGATTGTGAAATTGGCGCTCGAACGTGCACGCATATTCAGCCCCTCGACACCGAAATAAATAGCGTCGGCGCCGGCTTTCAGAGCGGCATGGAGCGATTCGCGGGGCCCCCCCGGGGGCCCAAAAACAAAAGAGGAAGACGCCGCTGGCGGAAGGGGGCGTTGCGGGCCCCCGGCGGGGAGCCATAATCTCAAAGTCGTTGCGGGTCATTGCGTTGAAAAAGAATCATTCAACCTCTTCGGGATGCTTGCGGTAATATTCCTCAAGAAGGTTGCGTATGTCGAAATAATATCCGCCGAGCTTGCGGCCGTCGGCATCGGTGACGGTTATATATTCGTAGCCGGGATCATAGAACACGTGGTCGTCGACAAGATAGTCGAGCATATTGAGCAGAACATATTCATGCTGCGGCTCGATGACAACCCAGGCGTTTTCCTCGTCGAGGCCGGTGCCGGTCGACACTATGGCCATGAGAATCCAGTTGAGCTTATACTGCCATATCGACGCCAGAGCATTGTTGCCGCGTGTTCGCAGGGCATTGATCATCAGCATCATCTGGCGCAGGTCGAACGGATTGTCGGACAGAGCCTCACGGGCTTTCTCGATAATCTCGTTGCAGTCTTCTCGGGTCGGAGCGTTAGGAACAGTGTAGGCCAGCGGACGTTCGCTGGAACGGTAAGGAGTATAGTCCTCCTGGAAGAGATAGCCGAGATAGAGGTGGCGGAACTTGTCGAGTTTCATCAGCGTGTCGTTGCGCTGATATTCTTCCATCAGACGGGGATAATAATAAGGAGACTGAGGATCGTTTATCTCACGCTTTATCTGCTCCATGTCGGGGCGCGTGCGCTTTAGTCCCGGCAGAAGTTCCTGTTTCTGATCAGCGTCCTGAGCCGAAAGGGAGAAGACTGCCATCAGGGCCGCTACGACGGCTATTATCTTAACGCGCATATTCTTCAATAAGGATTATGGCCACATATCCGGCCATCGAGAGCACGACGGCGGAGGGAAGGCCTTTGGCACACAAATACTGCAAAAAACGGGCCGAGGGGAAATCAAGATGACGCCCCGAAGGCGTCATGCTGAACGCAAGTCCGCCGAGGGCGATTCCGACTACGGCTCCGATAACCATTACGTTGACCGAAATCAAATATCCGAGCACAAGGCCTGTCAGGCCTCCGAGGCCGATATAACCGACGCCAAGACGCGAGGCGACGACTTCGCGCGGAAGCATATAGTTAAGGCCGACCACAACCAGCGCGGCAAAGCCCCAGAACAACGGCAGCATAGCCCCGGCAAAGCCCGACGAGCCGAGAACCGTCAGCAACAGCCCGACGAAGGCCACCACTGCCGTCCACCGCCACTGGACGAACATCAATACGAGCGAGGCCATAGAGAAGAGGGCCCCTGTTATCGACAGAATATTCATTGCGTTGTTTTACTTTTTCTTTATTGTAATAACGCTCCGACAGGGCATGCTGTTGCCCTGAAAACGCAGGTTGCAGCCACAAAATTAACAAAATTAGCGCAACGCCGCAAATCAGACGTCCCGCGTGACAGCTCGGTTAATATTCAGTTACAAAAAGCTTACTCATTCGTCATGGTGCACGTCAACGGTTACCTTTGCAACGTCCACTCTCTTCATCATCACATCCAAAGACGCGATAATGCCGCAAAACCCGACATTCAGAAATATAAGAGCCGTCATCTTCGACTTCGACGCCACAATCGCCGACACCGCCTCGGACATAATCGAATCGAAGCTTTACGCCATGCGCCAGCTGGGGCAGCCCGAACCCGACAGGGATCTTGTCAGGGCTCTTCTGGGCATGAATACCCGCGACAGCTTCTACATATTTTCCGATATGTCGAACGAGGTCATGGTCGACGAGGCGGTCGAATTGTTTCACCGTCAGGCTCTGAGAATGTCGGGTTTGGGCGCGGGGGCCCCTTCGCCTTTTTTTCGGAGGGGTAAGCGAGACACTCGACGAGCTGCGGCGCCGACGCATAAAGATCGGACTTACAGGAAACCGGCGCGCCGGAGATCTGAATCTTATTATCGAATCATGGGGCCTGTCTGACATTGTCGAAGCTGCAGTGACCTTCGACTCGGTCAAGCGCGGCAAACCGGCCCCCGATATGGCGCTTGAGGCACTTAACGAGCTCGGTGTAGATCCCGAAGAAGCCATTATCGTAGGAGATGCACTTCACGATATAGAAATGGGCCGCAACGCCGGTTGTGCCACAATAGCATTCTCACGCGGCGCCGGCAGCGCCCGCGAGCTGCTTTCAGCCGGCCCCGACGCCATCGTCGACTCAATTGCCGACATACCCGCTCTGATAGCCTGACAGAGTCCACACTTTCGAAAAACATACCCTCCCGAGGCATTTTGCCGTTTTTATCGCTCCTGAACTGACGCAGGAGCTTTATTTTTAGTTATATTTGCCATCACAAAAAATATTGACAGACAGCACTGACAAATGAACATCTCACGTCTATCCGCTTCGTTTCTTTTAGCCGCTACCGCCGTCGCAGCCTTAGCAGTGCCTGCACGCCGGACACCTTTCACTGTAGAACAGCCTGACGGCTCAACCCTGACAGTACGGCTTTTCGGCGACGAACACCGCCATTTCTACACAACCGTCGACACCCTTCTGCTGACCCAGACCCCGGGAGATCCGGCATTCTACTACGCGCGTCCTGATGCCAAAGGGCTACCCGTGTCGACCGGTCTCATTGCGGCCGACCCGGCACGCCGCACCGCAACCGACCGCGAGATGCTGGCCAAGCTGTCGACTCCGGCAATGCTTCGCGCTCTCGACGCAAGAGCCGACAACGGCCCGCGCCGCGCCCACACAGGACTCTTTCCGGGGGCATCGTTCCCGGTGATGGGCGACCAGAAAGCGATCGTTATTCTTGTCGAATACGACGACTACAGGTTTGTCTATCCCGACCCTCACAGCTATTTCAACTCGATGCTCAACGAGAAGGACTTCTGCGATCCCACCTACGGAGGCACAGGGTCGGCCCGCGACTGGTTTATCGAAAACAGTGCGGGGAAATTCGTGCCTCAGTTCGACCTCTACGGCCCCGTAAAACTCGCCCACTCGCGCAGCTATTACGGAGCAAACGACTTCTACGGCAACGATCAGGCCCCCGAAGAAATGGTTATCGAAGCCTGCCGTGCCCTCGACGACGAAATCGACTTCCGGGAATATGACCGCAACGGCGACGGTGTCGTCGACAACGTATTCGTGTTCTATGCCGGCGGAGGCGAAGCGACAGGCGCGGGAGCCAATACCGTTTGGCCCCACTCCTACTCCCTGTCGTCAGCCGGAAAATCACTGACACTCGACGGCGTGAAGATCGACACCTACGGCTGTACTAACGAAGTCGTGGACAACCACCCCGACGGCGTCGGCACTTTCTGCCACGAGTTCAGCCACGTCATAGGCCTTCCCGACCTCTACGCAACAAGCTACACGTCGTCGTTCACCCCCGGCACCTGGAGCGCCCTCGACTACGGCCCCTACAACAACATAGGGCGCACCCCCCCGCTCTATTCCTCGTTCGAGCGCAATGCCCTCGGATGGATGACTCCGCGCCAGGTTCGCGGCGCAACCACTGTAAGCCTCCCGCCTATCAGCGAAAACACCGCACTGATGGTTGCCACAGGCGACGAAAACGAATTCTTCCTCTTTGAAAACCGGCGCCGCGAAGGATGGGACGCCTATATTCCGGGCGAAGGAATGCTCGTATGGCATATCGACTATGAGCCCTCGGTCTGGGAGAGAAACACGGTCAACAATACCTCATCCCACCAGTATGTCGACATCGAGGAAGCCGACAACCGCCGCACCGAATCATCGCGCGACGGCGACTGCTTCCCCGGCACTTCGAACGTCACATCGTTTACCGACGACACTACACCCTCAATGCGCTCATGGGGCGGCATCCGTCCCGGGCTGCCGCTGACGAACATCGCCGAAGACGCCGACGGCAACATAACATTCGACGTTGCCGGCGGAGGCAAATCAGTCGACGCAGTCAAAGCCAACGATGCGACCGACATAACCGACAGATCGGTGCGCCTGAGCTGGCAGGCTGCCGACGACGCCACCGACTACCGCGTCAGCGTCTACACCACCAGCTCAGCGGGCGGCCTCGTGCCGGTCGACGCCTGTAACGAAGTCACGACAAAAGGCGCTACCGAACTTACGGTTGACGGCCTCGAACCTCTAAGCGACTACAGCTACACGGTAACAGCCATCGGCGGAGTTATCGACAGCGAGCCCTCGCAGCCCATTGCCTTCTCGACCAAAGCGACTTCGATAACCATGCTCACCGCAGAGACCAACGAAGCCACCGACATAACGGCCGACAGCTTCACCGCCTCATGGCTCCCGCTCGACGGCGCAACAGCCTACCGGCTTAGCGTAGTCAAGAAAGAATACAGCGGAGGCAGCGAGACAACAGCCGACTTCACTGGCGGCCTGTCGAAACTTCCCGAGGGATGGAAATCAACCTCAACAGCGACCTACGCATCGCAGGGATATTTCGGAGCCGAATCGCCGTCGCTCAAGCTGACAGCCGACGAAAATACCCTGACAACGCCCGAAGCACCGACAAGCTCACTCAGCTTCTGGTATCGCTGCGCAGCCGGAGCCGAAGGAGCCGAATCATCGCTGACTGTCAAGCTTCTCGACGCCATCGGACAATGGAGAACCTACGCCATTCTGCCACTGGACTATCCCGACGACAACCGTCAGGGCCATACCGCTGTCTTCGAGGCACTTCCCGACGACACCCGCAGCATCGCCATAACCTTTCAGGGCAAACAAGGCGCCGCAGTGGCCATCGACGACGTTACCATAACAACAGGCGCCACCGTCGCCAACACCCCCGTCAAAGGTTTCGCCCCCTACGATGCCGGCGACGCCCTCAGCGCCAAAGTAACCGGACTCGAGCCTCTGACACTCTACGCCTTCAGCGTCAGCGCCACAAGTCCCGAAGGAATGTCTCTGCCGTCGATAGCACGCGGTCTGCGCACACTCGACGGCCCCGACAACGCCATTGAAACCATCGGCGGCGCCTGTGTTCCTGCGATCTCCACTTACCCCGGCCACCTCTGCTACGGCGGCGACACCCCTGTCGACATCTACGCCATCGACGGGCGCCGCGTATGCCGACTCTACGGCCCCGCCACTATCAGCCTGCTTCCCGGCATATATATAGCCTCAACCGGCATCTCATCGGCCAAAGTCATCGTGCCCTGAGGCCTCCCACCTCCAACATTCACCTTTTTTAACAGCAAAAAGGCCCCGAGGCATTGTTATCAATTAGAAAATAACTACTTTTGCCTCCGCTTTAGCCGGAAAAGGCGAAACCCACAACTTAATATGCTCAACAACAATGTATTGGACACTTGAATTAGCATCAAAGCTCGAAGACGCGCCCTGGCCCGCCACCAAAGACGAGCTTATAGACTACGCCATGAGAAGCGGCGCCCCCCTCGAAGTAATAGAAAACCTTCAGGAAATCGAAGACGAAGGCGACACCTACGAATCAATCGAAGACATCTGGCCCGACTACCCCTCCAAAGAAGACTTCTTCTTCAACGAGGATGAATATTGATGCTTTTCAGCATCGTAACTTATTGATAATCAAATAAGGTGGCTAACATACAAATGTTGGTCACCTTTGTTTTGGTGTGCATTGGCGTAAAATATGCGAATCAAATGCAGAGCAGTATATCAGTGAGTTATGAAATAGGGGATTTTGGAAATTTCCGAATGCGAACCAAATGCGAATCACGTGACAAGCATTATTTCAGCCTGCAAGGAAGCCGAAATCAAGGCGATTTACCTCCTCTTCCAAGGTCTCGGGTAAGTATTTAGCATATACCTTTTCAGTAACCGCCGTGGACGCATGACCCAGCAATCGACTAACTACCGACATTGCCATTCCGTCGTTCAACGCCAATACTGCAAATGTGTGACGGGCTACGTGCATTGTCAAAGGATGTGAAAAATTCATCTTTTCACCGACAACCGTAAGCGATTGATTTATACATTTGGTAATGTTGTTGCGGTTCTTGTATAGGGTTTCTCGGTCATCTAAATCAATATCATCGTCCAGCAAACCGAATACAAATCTCCTATCGCCACATTTTTGTTTCCAACGCTGCAATATTTCGATAGCCTCAGCAGTAAGCGGCACAGTATGAGTTGTGGAGCGATAGTTGGCTGTCTTTACCAATATCTTTCGGAGCTGTTTCTTTCCGAAGTCTATATGCCTCCATTGAAGTGTCATTATATCCACTACACGCAGACCGCAAGAATGAAAAGCAAACATAAACATATCAAGGTATTCTTTGCGTCTCGGCTCTTTCTCTGATACGGCATAATCTGCTAATCTTTTCAGTTCTTCTTTTTCAAGATAGCGCACGGAATTTTCCTCACTTTCAGCATTGAATGATACAATCTTAGGCAATCTCATTCTCTTTATATCGGCGTACTCTGATTTTGGCAGGAGACCAAGGTCTGCAGCACGTTCACACGCATCTATGAGTGGTGTGAGTGCATGATTGATAGTTTCATGAGAATTATCTTCAGTTGATTTTCGCCACTGAATATACTTGCTCACAACCTCTTTACTCATATCACCTATGAATATCGAATCTTTCTTATTCTCGCTTTTCAAAAACTTCTTGAACTTGCGCATACAACATAGACGGTTTTTATATGTGGAATGGCTTATGCGGCTTTCTTTGTATTTGCTTTCAGTAATTTCATCAGCAAATGCAATGAAATCTTTCCCCTCGTCTTGACGTGAAAGAGGTTTTCCATCCATAATATCACGTACGATCTGAACTGTCAGCTTGTTTGGGTGCGCATTATTGTACTCAACAAGAGCGTTGTCAATATCCGCGACTTTCTTGGCTAGCATCGAATTTACACGCTTGAAGTCTGTGCCGTAACTTGCCCGCACCTCACCACGCCCCATGTTGCCGTTCTGATTCCAATCAGCATCCTTGCATTGGTAGTTTGCCACTGGGCGCACAATAGATGTACGGTTAAACACATAGCGGATATAGATTGATTTCAGCTCGCTTCGCTTAGATATGGCACGGAGGAAGAACTTTCCCTTTGGTATAAGTATTCGATTATTCCCCATTTAGTTATTATTAATGTTAGTACGGTTTAGAAAATCCATCAGATTATCTTGGGTGTACCAAATCTTGTCACCGCATTTGGAATAATCAAGCAACAGATTATCTCGATAACCCCTCAATGTACTTTCTTTTACATTGAGTATTGCCATCAAATCACGACTTGTATAAATAGGTTTTGAAGCGTCTTTTACCGTTTGAGGAAGAGGTCTCAGAGTATTTACCAACTGCGTCTTTGCCAACGTCGTAAGCACGTCGAAAACACTCTGAATATAAGATTCTCGGTAATAAATACTGTTGTCAACAATAACGATATCTGCATCTCTGACAGATAATAGCTTCTCAATGATTTGCCAATCTTCGCCGAAGAGGTCTTGAACCCACTGCTTACTGAGGAGATGGCACATTTGCCACGGATAATGGACAGTTTTGCCGTTATCATCTTTGTCAGTTAGCATAGCCTCATCGACAATCAGCTCTGTTGGTTCATCATCACGATAGCAGCCTTGAAGTTTGCGCTTCTCTTTATTTGCCTCTACAATAGGCTTATACTTTGTCCAAATTGATTCTTCTATATTCACTTTCATACATCTACTTCTTTTGTTTCAAACATACTTCTACGGTTGCATGGCGCAAAATTGGATTTAGCCAATAATTGTTAATGCGTTTAATTTTCTGAGGGTGTTGACCGAAGTGTGGGTGATTTTGGCGATGTTACGGAGTGAGTAGCCTTTCTTCAAGAGTCGGATTTCTTCGGCGTATTCTTCCTTCAACTGTTCCGTGGTTTTGCGATAGCCAGTCTTGCGACCTACAACACCTCCGTGGTTGCGATAGTTATTGTATCCGCTTTCCATACGGTTGCGAATGAGGCTTCTTTCCATTGAGTTGAATTGAGCAAGAATGCCTAATACTAATGTTGCTATCGGATTTATTTCACCATTCGGGAGTAAGGTTTCAAGGCCGTTCTGATGGATATAAAGGCTGATTTTCTTCTCGTTGAATGTTTCGATGATAGAAAGGAAGTCAACAGCGCGGCGGCTCAGTCGGCTGCACTCATATATAAGAACCTTATCGACCTTATTAACTTCGACATAGTTCAGCAACTCTGTCATTGCTTGACGCTCTTCTACTTTTTTCGCGCCACTTATCTTTTCGGAGAAAGTTTTCACTACATCATATCCCATGCGGTCAGCATACTGTCTCAATTCCGCAAGTTGACGGTCATAATCCTGCCCTGCGGTTGATACTCGCGCATATATAATTGCTTTCGTCTTTTCCATATCAAATTAACTTTAATGTATTTATGCTATCAATTTCAACATCACAAAATTACAGCTTATGTCATGTGAATCAAAATAATTTTGGCTAGAAAAGGTTAAGCGAAGTAGCTATAAATGATATCTAAAGTTAATTTTGTATCTTTGCACCAAATTCAGTAAGTATGAGCAAAGAATTAGCAAACAGAGTCAAGGAGATATGTGCCGACAAAGGCATACAATTGAAGGAATTAGCCGCAATTATGGATGTCAAGCCCGAAAGTCTGAGTAGGACATTAAACGGTAATCCTCAGTTGTCAAGCCTTGAAAATATTGCCAAGGCTTTGAATGTAGGGGTAGCCGATTTGTTCGCAGATAAGACCGAAAACTGTGTCATATCGTCTTCGACTACCCCCAATTCCTTACATTCAATTATAGTATACAAGAATAAAACCTATATTGCTGACAATCTCAATGACCTATTAAACCAAGTCAGAATGGTTTGCGGTGAGTAATTAAGCTGCTTTATTAAACGGTTTTACTTCTTCTTTAACTTTTGAGGAGGTAGCGAGATACGTCTCTATATCTTCACGAGAAACAGTTTCAAGCAGCGGATTCTGTTTTGCGGCTTCGATTTCCTCTTCCACACTAATCACATTCTCTATACGCCAAGTGTCGTAATCGGCATTGATGATAGATTTGATTTGAGCTATCACATCACCTTCGGCATAATTAGCCTTTTCAATATTAGAGATAGAGGTAATTTTACTTAGTTTAAGTAGGACCTTATCTTCTTCTCCGCTCTTCTTCAAATCGTTGATGGCGTCAATCATATATCGTTTGTTGAGGAACGATTTGGAGAATCCGAGTGTTTGAAGTGCGAGGTAAAGTTTCATGGCCTCAGTTGCGTCAATACCGTTAATTTGCTCACCTTTTACAAGACGCTGAAGAGATTTATTGTTAATTACCTTAGTGTTGCCGCTCAGCCAGCGACTGATAGTACTGATACTCATTTTGTCTTTTGTGAGACAGTTGATAACCCGCAATTCAAACGAATCCTCATTGCGCTTATATGCGTTGATAATAAAGTCCTTATTAGACCATTTCTTGCCTGTGTTATTAAGCATGATAACATAGTTGTCAATGCCTCCATATCGCTCTACATATTCGCGGTCAACTACTTTTAATGGAATTTCTGTTGAAGCCAAAGAAGGAATGTATTTCTTCTTCTTTTCGTCCTTTATGGCCTCATTCTCGGCTTTAACCTTCTGAATCTTGGCGACAATCTCATTGAGGCATGTCAGTCTGTGCTGACCGTCAATAACTACATACACCCCTGCTGATTCACCCTCTCCAAACTTGAAGCCGATACTGTCATTTAGTTGGCCGTCATACTCTTCAATCGGCATGACAATGAGGTCTTGTGCAATACCATACTTTTGGATGTCTTGGCGAAGATTGCTGTTAGTCACTACGTCACGGTTTGTAACCATGAACTTGAATTCTACACTCTGACTGTTGATGTCAATTACTGAATTTTTCATTATCATAAAATATTAAATTTGAATTATTTAATCTGTTTAAGAATCTGTGTGAGGAGATAAGGTTGTATCACTAAATCGGGATGGTCGGAGATGGATACTTCTGGGATGGCGCGTTGAAGGTAATGAATGTATATCTGCTTCAAGCGTTGGTGCATTTGCATTACAGCCTGACTGCGCTCTTCTTCGGATGCAAACTGATGATGATCGAAGCGGTCAAACTCCATTGCTTCTATTTCGTTATAGGTTTTCAATACTGCCTTATAGCAGTGATAAAAATGCTTGACACCGTGGATTATATGGTCTAATTCTATAAGTTCTTTTATCGCTGTCTTACGAGTATAGGCGTTATTCCCGAATTTATTTGCGACATAAATATTTCCTACGCATATTGATATGTTGGGATGAGGATAGATGGTATCGACAATCATAAAATCGGGAGTCTTTACCGAACAATAAGCCTGCAATGGAGTTGCGCCATCAAAACCCTCTATGAGAAAAGGTTGAATCATATCATTTCTGAAATTAGCTTCTCAATAACGTTAAAATCGAAACAAGATGCATCATCACCAAAGACTTTATCAAGACCCTCACGCTCATATTCGTAGCACTGATTTTCAGCCTCCATTGCCTTCTTTCTGAGCGGGGTCAACGTCTTTTGGTATGTGACATTATCGAGGTTTCCGCTGCGAAGTTTCTTACGTAGTTCAATACGCTGTTCGTAGAAATATTCACGTGCCAGTCGTGCTATGGTTTGCAGATTAACACACTTTCGGTAATATTCCGTGGCCTCTTCGCAGTGTTGCTGAAAGATGAGGTTTTGAATCTTAGCCTTATACTCCAACGATAGTTCTTTTGATTGCTTCAAGGCTTTTTTCAGATTGGCAATATGTTTGTCATATCTAACCTTTTCAAGTCTGAGATGAAGTTTGAAAAGCTGTTGCGCGTCGGTAGTGCCTTTGAGGATGTCGATGACTTCCTTCAAGTCGTAAGCCATATAGCGACCTTTGAACTCGTTATAACGATTGTTTACCTCGGCGAGTGAACCCCACACAGCTAAAAAACTACCGTTGAGTTGCGCACGATGAGTTTTACCTTTGCGGTCAACGGTGCTGCAGGCATTTCTTCCCGACAGCGGCGAACCGCTTATGAACCATATCGGATTGCCTTTTGCGTCGATGGAAGCGTCTTTGTGATAGAGCCACCACTCGATATAGACGCCAAGCGTAGGACGGCGGAAGCCGCTGGTGCCAGTATAGGCGAGACCATTCACTACATTTACGGGAGACAAGAACAATCGACTGTCGGAAAGAATCTTGTCGGCATTGGCAAGGAAGAGGTGGATGTGCTCGTAGAAGAGTTTCGCGTCAATTTTCTCTTGCTTACGTCTTTCCGCTAATTCTTTGTCGGTTACGAAATGTGGTTTCTTGCCAACTTGCAGATATTTGCCCGTGGTGTCGAGTGAAAACTCGCCGCTTACGGTCTCTTCGGGCGGAAGAGCAATGGGGTAGCAGTCGAGTTGACTGCCGTCGATAAGTGCTATTTTTGTGTTCAAGGTTGCAGTGTCTTTAAAATTTGGTTGCAATGCATTTATAATGTCTGCTTTATCAGTTTCTTTAATTGCCTCCATGGCAATCCAGATAATTTCTCTGGTCGCATACAGACCATGACGTATATCTCTGACGTAGGTCTTGAGTATTTCCATGCGTTTGGCATTATCGCCCGACAAGAACTTAGGCCAATCCGCGTCATTGAGATTCACAAGATAGGTGTGCGGGGTTATGGGATAGCGTGAGAGGGTTTGTACAATTATCTTCTGTGACATAGTAATAACTTAATGCAAGGTAAACGTGTTAACGGATAGAAAGTTGCTGATTTCGTATTGCTTTCAGGCATATGTGTGGTGAGGTTAATCTTGGAAAGAGAGACGCTTGTTGTCATTATCATTCACCACCAGTCCCTCTTCGTCAATATCGCCTCCTGATTCCACCCATTCTAAATTGTCGGCGCACGCATTATAAAGATTGCCGTCTTTGAATTTCAACTGTTTGTAATTGTGAGGATTCTCAAGAAAGGTGATAGCCACAAGATAGGCTCGAAAAAAAGGTTTCATACTTCCGTCGGCCATTTTAAGCCAGACTACCATGTTTCTGATATCTACGTTCTTCATGTTAATTGTTTTTTTGTCTATAATGTTAAAATCTTTTTTATTTCTTCCTTATCGGTATCATTAATGGATATGGATTCCAAGGAAATCCAAATCAGTTCTCTTGGCGCGTATAGCTAATTGCTAATATCTCTGACGTAGGGCTTGAGTATTTCCATGCGTTTGGCATTATCGCTATAAATGAAAGTCGTCCAATCAGCGTCATGGAGATATACAAGATAGGTGTGCGGTGTTATGGGATAGCGCGAGAGGAGCTGAACAATTATCTTTCTTGACATACATATAACTTAAATGCAAGGTAAGCGAGACAACGGAGCGAGGGTTGCCGATTTCGTGCTACTTGGGAGCATATTGTGGTGAGTGGTTAATCTTGGAAAGTGAGCTGTTTGCCGAGAATAAAGATATTCTTGGAGCGAAGCAGGTCAAGGTCAATGTCGGGTTCTATGCCTCGCTTGATGCAATCACGGCAAATCATTAGTATCTTGCCGATATTGTTTTGTCCTCTGAATATTCCGACATTGCGGATGGCGTTGGTCTCGACATTTATGAGGAAGTCGAGATTTTTCTTGGTGAGGTCTGTATGTTTCTCGGTAATACTCTGAGCAACAGCCTTGCGAGCCTCTACAAGTTCTCGATTAGAGCAACCCCAAATCTGACCGCTACCGCCTGTGTCGGTAGTCGTTTCCTCTACCAAAATCACGTCATCGGGAATGGAAAGCAGCTTGCTCCGAAAGTCGATGTTGCCCTTGCACTTCTGCCACACGCACCACAGCATCCACTGAGTCCTAAACTCGGTAAAGTCCTCACGTACCTCTTTGCGGTGCTTACCCTTAACGAAGCGTTTAGCGGCATACGGACTCTTTGCCGCCCTCAACTCTTCTTGGATGGTTAGATGTTCCGTTGTGTTGTTGGAGAACTCGCCAGCAAGATAAAGTTCTTCCGTGCTACGCCACTTCACCTCTTCAACCTCAAACGGATAGCAGGAGGTCATGTTGCCGAGGTTGAGTTTGATACCCTCGACAATATCATCAACGTGTTTGAACGGCCACACGTTCTGCGCCTTGGGGTCATAGACCTCTTCGCGGTCAAGGATAATAGAATTAGAAAAATTTGATTTTGAATTGTTCATAACTATTTGTTTTTGAGGTTTAACCTCCGCATTTTCTTCCCACCGTGGGTCTGTCATGAACTAAAAAGACCTCGGTTGGAGCAGGTCAAGCCTGTCTCGGAATGCTTTGGTAAGATGTTAATGTTCGCTTGATTACGATGCAAAGTTAAAATGGATATTTCACACTCGCAAATATCTGACCCGTAACGGTGTAAACTATATATACTTTAACACAAAACTCATTCTGTTTGATGAAATACGCAATTTCTAACTATCAACTTTTGCGTTTCACGTTATTCTGACTAACTTTGCAGTCAGATATGAAGACTTCTCGAATCACCAACTACGACCCGACACTATCGGTTGAGGAAAACGCAGCCAACAACAACGTTACGACAGCTGCCATACGCTCGTATATACAAGCAAGAGGCATTGACCGCGCAACCGAACGGCAGATATACCTTTATAATAAAGTCAAAGAGTATGCTCGAGAGCATCCAAAAGAAAAAGCTCCTCAGATAGCCGATGCACTTGATCTGACCCCTAACACGGTTAGACGTTATCTGAAAATGACCGAGCAACCTAAACCGAAAGAAAAGAAGACCGCAACAATCAATCTAGCCGACAAACTAAAATTCATATCAGTATCGGAAAATCAAACCGATATTTTAAAGACGATATTGGCTATCCATCTGCCTAAGCGGAAAAACTTTCAATGCGACCTTACCGCATGGAAACTAGGATTCTATAAAAATGGGGTTCCTAAGCCGCTGTATTGCTATGATAAATACGCCTCCATCCTCAACAATGATGAGGTGAGAGACTTATCGTATTTTGAAGCTGATTGGCATGACGGCACATTTGAAAATATCGTGATAGACTTGCCGTGTTCTGTCGAAGCAGCATCGACCAAGAGCCGATTTGACGTATCTACGCATTTTTCAAGCCTTCCCGAATTACTGCAAGAGCATGAGAAGATGCTCCGACTCGCATACCGTAAAATGCAGACCGATGGAATACTCCTCTACAAGACAATGGACTTCACATTTCAGAATACACCCTACTGGTTGTCAGATGAAGTTCTCAGAATGGCAAGAGAAATAGGTTTTGAATTGGCAGATAAGTATATCTATATCGACCCCAAACACAGCAAAATCGACCGCCGCCGCACTCGTTTCACCGCCTCAGTGCCAGCCCACGCTTATTTCTTCGTATTTCGCAAACAAAGGCAAGTGAATACTCAGTCATAAATCATAAAAGGCAGATTATCTTTCAGAAAATAGGACCGCCACTGATATGCAAGCCATATCGTCGCTTCAATCTCCATCTTACTGAATAAAATTGCAGACTAAACATCATAATAGACACTATCCGCATTTGAAACTAATTGGGAGATATAAATAACTTCGCACTGGTAACCCGTTTTTTATAGCAGGCGTAAACCTTAGTATCGTTTTAGCGACTCTCAAAGCTTCACTGTCAAGTAGGGGATGAACACTCTTATATACAGAAATATCGCTGATTTCACCATTCTGCTCTATAAGCAATCTTAGTACAACTTTGCCTTGTATGTTATTTCTGACTGCCTCCTCGGGGTATTGTAAACTATATGATATGAACCTATATAAATCGGTCTGACCTCCAAAGTAGGTCGCTTTTTGGTCTACCTATCTTGTGTATAGATTATCGAATTATCATTATCGGGATTCTTTTGGGAAGGAAAGCCAGTGAAATGGAATAATTCGGGATTGGGTTTGTAATCAACGGGCGTAAAAGAAATGCCATCTGACGAAAGTGATAACTGCATCCATGTTTTGTTTCCAGTCCTGCCGTGTTGTAGATATCCACGTGAGTTATAGCTCAGATTTTCCTCTCCTTCAACAGGTAAAAGGGAAAGAGTCGTATTTTCTCCGTTTAAAGACAAAACCATTGGAGCTGGCCCCCAACCATTAAGCCAAGGTAAACCAATGAGAGCTTTGGTAGGATATTCCTTATTTACATCGACTTCAAATTTACCAAGTAATTTGCCATCAACATAGGCAAAAAAACATTCACCATTAGATGCCAATGTTAACGTAACCCCCGTTTCCTTACACTTGAAACTCGGAAAATTTGAGAAGAATTTTTTTAGCGTTTTAGCTGATTCAATTTTGGATGGTATTACTGCTGGTAAATCCACTGAACCATTGGTGTTAAACCTCTTTGTTTGTGTAATTCCATTTTTAGCTGTATTTGGGCGGTTATTCAAGTGAGAGAATTGCGCATCATAAGCATTCTCTAACAGACTTGGTGAAAATCCTTTTTCTGTCAATAATTCTCTATCAACATAGTTTGCGGGTAATGAAATGGATGCACCGATAGATAACCCATGTTCCAAAAGAGGGTTATATTTTATTATGGTATCAATTGGCATATTTATATCACGACATAGCCCATATAGGCTATTTCTATATCCGTTAGGAATCGTAAAAGTTACTACGTCCTCTTGTGTAACTGCATTCGTAGCAAACGATGTCGTTAATCCGACAATAACCAACAATATGGTAGTTAAAAACCGAATAGTCAATTTCATTGTTTTGTCGATTTAAGTGATTTTTTATCTTGCGCGATAGACATCACCGTTCTGGGTGATTGTGCCGCTGGAGGCGTTCACATAGAAATGCAGTGCTCTACCACCGTAAGGATTGCTGGCTATAATCGTGGCTGAACTGCCCGAGATGTTTGTTACCCGTGGGGCGCCCGTAAGTGCTGTGCCATTAAGGTAAACGGCATCAAAACCGATTCTTAAGCGGTCACCTCCATTATAAAAGGAGTTGGATGATGTATATGACAACACATCGCTCGGGCTGCTGAATGAGGTTCGCGATGAGCCACTATAGCTTGAACTAGAGCCGCTACTACCGCTACTACTGTTTGAAGATGAGCCATAGGTATACGAACTTGAGACTTTACGATAATACACACCCTTGCCAAACTCAATTCGCTCACGGCTGTTATCAAGGTCTGCATACCAACTTCCAAAATGTATCTCGTTACCACTAATCGTATAGCGACCGTTATATTTCTCTCCGTCATTATTACTTGATACCATTTGGTTCTCGCGGTCAATACAAAGTCGAGCATTTGCACGTTGCCGTCCGAAATAGCCCAAATCCACTATTTCGTGACATTCCCATACGCCGTTAATCCATTCGGGGCCTTTCTGACTTTCTTCTTGTCGACGCTCTTCTTCGAGTCGTGCTTGTTCTTCTCTTTCTTCTTGCTCAGCCTCTAATTTCAACTGTGTCATAGCAGGAATCTGAGCCTCTTTATATCCTTCAAGTTTCCCCATATCGGCATCTGTAAAAGTAGATTTGCCCGTAAAGTCAATATAGCCATATACGGTTAATCCATAACCAATCTTGGCTTGATAGAATCTAGATTCAGCGCTTTCTATGAACATTCTAGCTAAAACGACTCCGTTATCACAAATCTCCAAGTCATAATACTTTGCAGGTATAACAATTTCCCCGTCTTTATCTTTAACACCAACCAGACTTGTTTCTTCTCCATAGATGTCCTTGTCTGATACGCTAAAAATTTCGTAACCCAAATTTTCCTCAGATTGCGTAGATTCTTCAGCAGGTTGTGCAACCTCTTTCATCTGTCTGTCAATATATACTGTTTGTGGTTCCTCACCGATGTTATCGCCCAAAGTATATTTTATCTCGCACACTCCATTAGTAAAAGAGATGGCAGGACCAATATACGTTTGTCCAGAACCGCCCATATAATACCACGGATTGAAAGGGTATTTTGTATGGAGTATTTCTCTTTTGGCATCAATGAAAGAAATATTGTTATCTTCCTCATCCTTAACTACACAAGCAAGACCTTCCTTGAATGAACCAGCATATTGATATTGACATGGGATTACCAACTCTCCTTTGGTATTGATAAACCCGAATTTTTCATTTTTCTTTACTGCGGCTAACCCTTCACTGAATGGGTATAATTCATCATACTGATGAACGGCAGCAATGAATTCAGGAGTAATCTCGACTTTGGCCGTAGTCGGGTCATCCTCTCCCAATTTACCATTGGTGAATGGCCATACACCGACACCTATTGCGGCAAGGACAAGTATCACAACAATAGTCCACAGCCATCCCTTACTTTTCTTGGGTGGAATGTCGTCAAATTGAACCGCATCATCATAAACTTGCGAGACGTTGGTGTTATTAGATGCATCAGCGCTCATTATCTCTTCTATTGGGCAACCGCAATTAGGACAGCATTCTGCCTTATCCGATACTTTGTGTCCACATTCTTTACATTCTATCAGTGCCATAGTCTTAGTCTTTTGAGATTATTGTTAGTCTTTTCCGATGTTACTATCATGATAGGTGATAATCCGATCTTCAGTCCATTCGTCAGTGCAATTTTCCCATCCGTCACCAAAGTTATACTGATATGTTGATGTTGCTTTTCTACTTATCCAGTTGCCCATTTCATCAAACTGATAATTGGAATATGTGATTTTGTATTTTCTCCGTCTTTGACCTTCGCCCCAATTCCTATCACTATCATCATTTGTGGTATAGGCAAGCTGATTATCAGAATTATAAAAATAGCGAATAATCACAGGGCCATACTCGTTAGAGTCATATTGCAGACCTGACCTTAATTCGGTGCTAATCTTATTGTCTTTCCATTTATAAATTGTAACATCATCGCCGTCACCATCCTTTGTTATTTGTCCATTTTTATCTCGGGTGTACTTAGGTCGTACATTGTCAATCGATATGAGTTCTCCCATATTATTATATGAAAAAGTCGTGTAGTATGAGCCAGCTCCAGAGCCCGATTTGCATATATCAACATGCCCATGCAGTTCATTAAAAGCCAAATCGGGGGTAGTGAAATTTCGGCGAGCTATCGAGTCTTGACGGAGTGAATCAAGTCGAGCTGCTTCTATGGAGTCAAGTCGAGCCTGCTCTGCGGCAAGTGCAATCTCTTTTTTAGCTTTATTATCGGCATAAAAATAATAGCCGACACCACCCCCAATAACAAGGATGGCAAGCACAATAAGTATCCACTTTAACCCACCGCCTTGCTGTGGCGTACAATCATCAAATTGCGATTCTGATTCTTCATCATCGATATTCTCCACAGGCTTTGCCTGCTCATTATTGAGAACATATCCACATTTCGGGCAGGCCTTAGCTTTGTCGGAAATCATGTGCCCGCATTGGGGACAGTTTATCAGTGCCATGGGTTAATTTAGGTATTGGTTTGCCTCAAAAGGTTCACCATAATTATTTTCTTCTGAGTCGGATTTCTTGAGGTACATAAAGAAGCAGGCAAAGGGCACGCAACTCCACCAACCGCAACGGTTGATGTCATGCATACGGCGGATGCTTACTGCAATGGCAGGAATAATCGTTACAAGAGCAAGTCCACAAACGCAACTTATCAGAAAAATAATCAGCCAAAACGACCAGAACTCCCGTCTTGAGGCACGTCCTGTGAATGTTGCATATTTAGTAACAAATACTCTCCACGCAATCACACTACATTCATAGATGTAATTTGCCCAATCGGTTTTGGTTGATGTGGTGGACGGCTGTGGTAGAGGTGGAATCGTTTCGTCCACTCTTTCATTTGGGCAGCCACATTCGGGACATTTTTCTTCATTTCCTTGAAGAGGAAATCCACATTCTGAACAAAGATTAGCCATAACGAAAAATGTTTTTACCCCCTATGGCTCTGTCGGGTGCGGTTAATGATTGGTATTCGTTAAGGCACATAAAAAAGGTGAGCCACTTTCAACGTCATCTTCGTTGACAGCCTCACCACAAGGCTCAGAAGCAGATAACACGAAATAGCAACTCACCGTAAGCTGTATATCGCGTTGGACGGATATGCAGATACGTGAGAAGCATTCTCGGCATCTCTGACTTCTGATTGAACAAGGTGGTGATTTGTCAACGTCAGAGGAAGCGAAAACCTTCCTATATATGTCTTGTCATTGGATAATGGCCGAAGCCACTACACCAATAACGGTGCAAATATAGTAAGAATTTTCCTATCACGCAAAGTTGAGCTGCTATTTCACCGCAAAATTAACGCAAAATATCAAGAATCGGGAATCCGAAGCCGATTTTAACTTTAGTACAGACTTGTAGCCATATAATCTTTTAAGTTATATTGATACAGAAAAAGAGCGTATCAATATCTCACATAGAGATTAAATTGATACACTCCAAACTTTGATACATTCAAGGAATTTTTTTCGTCTCGGAATAATAAAAAAAACGTCTACTACATTATTAATCCGAAACGGAAAAACTTTGGTTGTCTACATCATTCATTGTGCTTATATGGCTTAGTCGATATTCCCATCTCCTTGCAAAATTGATAGAGTTTCGTCTTGCCTACTTTCACACCATAAGCACGAATGTTTTTCAAGTTCTCTGCAACGGTGAGATTACAATCATATAACTCGCCAATCTTCTCAGTGTATAGCATAGATCGAATCTTATTGCTCCATGCCACGGGCTTTATTCCATTCTTACGGCAAAACTCTCGGTCAATCTTATACTTTGGCTTCTTGCGATACGAGCCAAGCGAGATGTTCTCTAACGGTGTATTTATCACTTTCAGAGCCTTCTCCATTAGGAAATAGTTACTCAGAACTCGGTCGGAATTATCGTAGAAGTATTGCCGCTCACATACGAGATTAAAAAGCAGGTGCTCAAACGTAATATCACGCTTGATTTGCTTTCGTATCAACGCCGACAGATACATAAAGTACCGTCGTTTATCACCATCGCGCCGTTTGCGAATTACCATTGCTTTATGCTCTCGCCCTTTATCATCTTGGCAAATGTCAAGATACCAGCGCCGATAAATCTGTCTGTAATCTTCACCTATAAGGGCATAGCCATCTTCGTTATACTCCAACGACGTACTGTCAAAGAACGGATAACGCTGACCGTATTTCGTGATTAAATCATTTGGATTCATTGAGTGAAAGTCTGCCTTGAACTCCATATCGGTAAACGGGAACTCCTTAACCTCATCCTTATCTCTGCGGATAATGGGTGCAGTGCTTTCCTTAAAGCTGTCTGTCGAGGTCGGTATAGCCATATATGGCACCCCAAAATCGCCAAGTGTATAAGAGCAATCCGTTGAATATACCTCACAGTTCGGACTACCATTGCCATTCATATATTGCGCTGACACGCCTCCACACTTATCCTTGTTGGGATAATCGGGATAAGAAGCTCTAAAACTACTGATAATCCCATTATATATGGTTGTGAATGTTTCGCTATCCTTGATATCTTGGTTGAATAGATAGCATAGCCGATACCGATATTTCCCATTCTTGCCGTTACTCGGAGTCGTATAATAGACAGTCGGCTGTTGTGGCAAATGTCTGACAAACTCTTTCATCTCCACATCGTAATCATCCACGTCTACAAAAACGACATTGGCACAGTCAAAATTATTCTTGGTCTTCTCAGCAATTGAGAATACATCTTTGGTGGTATTGAACCAATGGCAAAAACAATAACCCTCCTTGACCTTTCTTTTAAACTCTTCCACCGTAAGTAAATCCTGCTCAAACTTGAGCCGTTTAGGAATAATATCCTCTTTCCTTTCAAAGCGTTCTGTCGATACGCTTAGTTTTAATTTTTTCAACTCATAATGATATATGATCTTTATTTTTCTCGTGTAGGGTTTCGCCTACACCGCTTAGTTTTGCTCCAAACATACTGCAAACCCACCATACCCCCAAATCATCGTCCAATATTTATCGTCAAAATTTTATGGACCGAAATTTTTGGAAAAATTCCACATCGCTCCGATGTGAAGCCCCCTTCCTCCCTATATACTGCATTTAAGAGGGAGGATACGCAGGCAGTAGGCGTGGCTATATCCAATTGTGTTATAGCATCTTATCTAATGTCATTTCTTAAATATAGCGACTTAATCCAAAATCCATACATTACCATAGAACTTCTCTCTGATTCCATATAATCTAACTCTTCGTTTGCTTCTCGGCTTGGCATCCCCTTTATTCAGCCAATCTTGTGCATTTCAAAATAAATACTTAATTTTGTGTCTAGTAAGCCACCTCATATATATGACACGAGATTTAACGACATCTGAAATAGCACGTCAAAACATACTCAATAATACCTATGCACTTCAAGAGGCTGAGAAAGCCATTGGACTACGTGGTGTTATATTTGAGAATCAGCTAAAATTCACAAAACAACAAGTAGCTCAATTTCTTGGGGTTAGCACGCGTGCAATATCTACTTGCATATTATCAAACGCGGATGAGCTTCGTAAAAATGGCTACGAGGAATTGTCTGGTAAACGACTGAAACTCTATAAGTTAACTGCTGAAGTTCAGTTTGGTAAGGAAGTTAACTTCCCGACCAAAACGACTCGTTTAACTATTATGAATTTTAGGACGTTCTTAAACATTTCGATGCTTCTTACAAAAAGTGAGAAGGCAAAGCAAGTCCGTAGCCTCATTCTTGATATAGTATTAGATACTATAAATAAGAGAACAGGAGGTAATACTAAATACATTAATCAGCGAGATGAAGATTTCGTTAGAAACCTTTTGACAAGTAGAGAATATCATCAAGAGTTTGTAGATGCTCTTACTCAATATGTTGATTTAGGTAAGATTAAATACATAACATATACTGATAAAGTGTATCGAAGTATTTTTAAAGAAAATGCTGAAGAATATCGCCGTATTTTGAATCTTGAAAGAGAAGAGAATGAGCGTAGCACAATGTATAGTGAAGTCCTTGATTTGATATCAAGTTTTGAGGTAGGCTTTGCGGACGCTCTCAAAAAAGAATCAATCCGATTGAATCGCAAATTAACCCCAAAAGAAACGGATGATATATATTTGTCTTTTGCAAATCAACGACACTGGGGACCTCTAATTGAGAAAGCAAGAACCAAAATGGCCAGTCGAGATTTATGTTTTCGAGATGCTCTGCACACAAGCCTAACAGAATATCTTGACTCTGTTCCTCCAACAGACTTTGATAGATTCATAGGCGACCGAAGTATGTCCTTAGAGAATAGGCTTCAAAGTATTCTTTTGCGACTTAAGAATAGGGAATCATGAATGTTAGATATATTTCAGAAGAAGACGCACGGCACATCCACGACAGTACCATTACATTGAGTGGAGGCGGCGAATACGGAGAAGTAAATATTGGCTTCCTATTAAGCGCACTAGAACTCATACAAAATGATGACTATTATCCTTCTTTTGAATCAAAATTAGTACATTTAATATGGTCTATCAACAAGAATCATGCCTTTTCAGATGGGAATAAGCGTCTATCAATTACACTCGGTCTTCAATTCCTGAATCTTAATGGATATCTCTTTTGTATTCAAAGATTTTTAATGGAAATGGAAAATATAAGCTATCATTTGGCAAAAGGACATGACATCATATCCAAAGAACTTCTAACAGAACTCATTCATTCAATTTTAGAAGGAGAATCTGATTATAATGAAGATTTGAAATTAAGATATATGCTTGCATGTGCCGAATTAAAGAATCTTGAAAATGAAATAGAACCATAGTATCTGATTCACAAATACTCGTTCAAACATTGTTTTCGAGTGAGGTGGCGTGAAATATGCGAATCAATATTTCAAAAGAATGAATGTAATTCTTTGTTTTACAGTCAGGAATATTTCCTCATAACCACTTCAACGAGGACGAGTATTAAAAGAAAAATAATCTCATATTTACCTGATACACGGGATAAGCAAAATTTAATTTGTTTGTCCCGTGTTGTTTTACGACCTCAGATGTCGCGGTTTGTTTGTCCACTTTTCATTACGCTCGACGTAACTTATAAATATCTCGCAAGGTGACGTTTTTTCAATGAAGACGAATATCCTTGGATTTATTATTTTTTAATCTTGATGGGCTGTATTTTGCGCTACAGTACCTGACAATTTTGCAGAATAACCACATCAAACAGCCTATTCGCGTCAAGCGCCGTGAGGCGCGGATTTTCTTCATCCCACTGCGATAGCTGTGGGCTTGAGAACCAACAATATATGCGTGCAAGCCGCGAATTTGTGGGGGAGCGGTGGTTGCCGCCAGCTATCGCAGTTGTAGAGATATCGCACGTCCCGCGCTTGTCAACAGAATCAGTAATGATTTGCTATTCGGGGTCTTGAGATATACAGATGGCGAACGGTCACAATTCTGACTGTCAAATACGTCCGCCAAAATGACAAAAAATTGTCAGGTACTGTAGCTGTTCTCATATGTATTGTTCATATATTGCTGGGAATGGCATTAACCAAAAATGCATTATTTTACTCTATTGTAATGGACTCCTGAAACTTCATCACAACAATAATCGTTAAAGCGCGTTATAAATATAGAATGAAGACTCTATGACACGAGCCATTGCGACAATATCATGTTTAATAGCGACTCTGACTCTATTTCTTGTTCCTATTCAGGGAGAGTGCTGTGAGACTCCTGAGGTTGAATTAGAGCCGGAGATTGAATATTGTGTTGTAGCCGGCAGTCTGCCTCAGCCGCAAGTTACCGAGAAACTGCCGGAACTATCGTTGGCGTCAGATATCGCGAGGCCCCATGTTTGCCTATATGTAAAGATCCAGAAACTCATTATTCATCTACCGGCAAGAATTCTTAACTGTGTGTTTCGTGAATAATCCGGTATAAGTTGACTCTCGCTCTATATCAACCGAAGATATTTTCGTATGTCTCCGGCAGTATTAACTTATACATCTATTCATGACACTCATATTATTATATCTTTTGGGAGCTCTTGGAGTATCCTTTCTTTGCTCCGTGCTTGAAGCCGTGCTGCTATCTACTCCCGTATCATTTATCTCGATGAAAGAAAGTCAAGGGGTTAAGGCCGCATCTCTGCTGATGAAGTACAAAACAAATATTGACCGTCCTGTAGCAGCAATCCTGACGCTCAACACTGTTGCGCATACCATAGGCGCGGCTGGCGTAGGATCAGAATCGGTCAAGGTATTCGGAGAAGCCTATTTTGGCATTATCTCCGCCATTCTCACACTGCTTATTCTCGTGTTGTCGGAAATCATCCCGAAGACAATAGGCGCATCATATTGGCGGACTCTTGCCATGTCATCTGCAAAGATTATCAAAGTCCTGATAGTCATAGCATATCCACTTGTGTGGCTCTCGGAATTGCTCACCCGTTGCGTTTCGCCTAAAATACAACCTTTGACTGTAAGTCGAGAGGAAGTTGCAGCAATGGTCAATGTAGGTACTGACGAGGGCGTTATCGAAGATGCAGAGAACAAAGTCATCCAGAATTTTCTAAAGCTCTCTAATGTGAAAGCTGAGGACATTATGACACCTTATGTAGTTGTTGCCTCTGTCTCGACCAACACTACCATGAAGGAGTTTTACGACAACAAGACCCTTGCGCCCTTCTCACGCATTCCTGTTTTTGAAACAAGCCGTGAATTCATCGTCGGTTACGTCCGCAGGGCGAATGTGCTTGAAATGCTTACACAGGATAAGTTTACCGTGACGTTACACGACATTGTTCGTCCGATTCCATTCTTTATGGAAAATACCAAAGTCTCGGACATATGGCAAAGAATGCTTCAGGAGAAAGAACATATTTCGGTAATAACCGATGAATATGGCTGTATGCGCGGCATTGTGACTATGGAAGACGTAATTGAGACAATGCTCGGAGTTGAGATTGTGGATGAATGCGATACAACCGATAATCTTCAGGCTATGGCCCGTAAGAAATTTACTCCGGAAGCAGTGCGATATATTCTGTAGGAGATCATGCTTGGCAGATGATGTTTGTTGTCGGCCAAACCTTTTGATCAATCATGGCATGCCTTGCATCCGTTCGCCCCACTTTCTTTTTAATATAAAAATCGCCCGCACCCAAGACATAAATAATTAATATTAAAGCGATTGACGAGTAACGGTATAAACTTGTCAATCGCTTTTTTGTTCAATAATCCGTGGATGAGAAAATTATTGGTGTGTGATAAGCTTATTGATCTGAATGTTTTCACAATCTAACTTTGCAATAAAGAACTGCGACAGCTCCATTTTGCAAGCCGCGATGTGTCGGCGGGCTAACGGCCGTCGACGAGGGGGAGGTAGTCGCCGTAGCCTTCGGCGGCCATCTCGGAGGCAGGGATGAAGCGGAGGGCGGCGCTGTTGATGCAGTATCTCAGTCCTCCGGTCGAACGGGGGCCGTCGTTGAACACGTGGCCGAGATGGGTGTCACCGACGGCGCTGCGCACTTCGATGCGCCGCATCCCGTGGGAATTGTCGGCGTGCTCAGTCAGCACGTCGGGCGATATGGGGCGACTGAACGCGGGCCAGCCACACCCGGAGTCGAACTTGTCAGACGATACGAACAGCGGTTGCCCGGTAGTGATGTCGACATATATCCCGGGCCGGAATTCCCGGTCATATTCGTTAACGTAGGGCCGCTCGGTAGCGCTGAGCTGCGTAACGGCATACTGCTCGGGCGTCAGCCGACGCCGCAGTTCCGCGTCGGTCGGCTTGCTGTATCGGCCGGCAGTCTTACCGGGATGTTTCAGCGACGGGTCTTCGGCCTTCGCGGCCATCTTCATCAGGGCCGGATCGATATGGCAGTATCCCCGCGGATTCTTCACGAGATATTGCTGATGATAATCCTCAGCCGCATAGAAATTCTCCAGAGGCTTGATCTCCACCGCTATCGGGCCGTTATACCGCGATCTCTGCCGGTCGACGGCCTCGTCGATGACCGCCCGGTCGGCGCTATCGCTATAGTATATCCCCGTCCGATACTGCGTGCCGACGTCGTTGCCCTGACGGTTCAGAGCAGTCGGATCGATCGTCTTGAAATACAGATCGATAAGGAATGGCAGTGACACAACCTCGGGGTCATAGACCGCCCTGACGGTCTCGGCAGCCCCGGTGGCACCAGTGCACACTTCGCGATAAGAAGGGGAGGCGGTAAGGCTGTTGGCATATCCGGCCTCGGTAGCTTTCACTCCGGGCACCAGTGAGAAGAAATGTTCCGTTCCCCAGAAACATCCTCCGGCAAAATATATCTCTTTCATGTCCTTATATGTTATAGTTTGATGTCGTTCTGATCCACGCTCTGCGACAGAACATCCGCAGAGCAGCATAAATGTCGTTATCATGAACATTAAGCGCATCACAATCTCAACGCCTGACCCCGCGCCGCGGTTCGCCACACGCCGATATTCCGCGCGAATGAACTATCGGGGACTTGGGTTCGTTTTAGATATGCTATGGAACACAAAATTGACATAAAACGCGCCTACGACGCCGCTTCTCCAGGCGACGGATTCAGAATATACATAGACCGCCTGTGGCCCAGGGGACTGTCGCACGAGACATTTCATTACGATCTGTGGGACAAAGAGATCGCTCCGTCGACCGAACTTCGGGAATGGTTCCACACGTCGCCTGACAGCCTGTGGCCCGAATTCACCAGTCGCTACAAGGCCGAGCTCAACGCCAATCCGGCGTTTCAGGCCATGCTCCAGACAATCGCCGACAAGCCGAAAGTGACGCTGCTCTATTCCTCTCACAACCGCGCGCATAACAATGCCGTGGTGGTCGAGGAACTTCTTGCCGGAGCCGGCTGGCAGCCGACAGAGCCAGAGTGATTTTCTCAGACAACTATAAATAACACACAACTATGTTAAAGACAAGTTACAAATTCGGAGAGGTGCACAACCTGTTGTCTCAGGTCTATGCAGGGCCGGAGAATGTAGAGTTCAGAAGTAATTTCGACAACACCAACGGCGGAGTGTCGCGGCTCGCCTTCAGAAAAGAAATCTTAAAAGATGAAGGAGACGGCCGGTTCGGCCGTCCCCTTCTTTATTGTCGCCTGTAGCTGACGCGCGCCTGATACATCTGCTCCTTTATGCCGCCCCGGCGCAGGAAATCCTCCTGAAGCCGGTCTATATAGTTCCTTAACAGAACGTCGGCCTGATGGATCAGAGTAATGGCGATATTGCATATAGTCTCGTCGCTCCTGACTTTCACAGCCTCTCTGTAATAAGCCGAATCATTTCGGGTTGCACAAATTCTCCGTGTTCTGACTGATTTTTCAGAGTTAATATCCCAAAGATTCAGATTTCTTACACGAAGATAGTCTTCATAATCTAGAAGAAGCTCGTGAAGGCTTGCTTTCGCGACATTAAGCAATTTGATCTCTGTCTCAGATGATGTCGTGCCAGCCTGACATCCTTCGGCAATATTCTGCCTGCCGCTGCGGGCAGCCTGAATCATCTGATCGATGGTTCGGTCACCGACCGCGAGGAATTTATGGGCAAAGAAATAGGTGATATCGTAGATACATTCCGTTTTTTGGAATGCGATTAAGTCGCGATAGTTACCTTTTGGTTTTAGGAAAGTTTCGGGCATGGTCTTTGATTATAGGGCATATAGGGCCTATAAGCCCTATAGTTGGGTTTATTTCGCAAAGATAGCAATCTTTGCCAGACAACGGCCCCTCCGCGCCGGTCATTCGGCGCGGAGGTAATCGACTGGATTGCTGCTGGCTACACGCCTGGCATTCAGCGCTACTACAGCAATTATCAGGGCGAGCAATATCAGAAGACAGCCGGCCATGGTCAGGGGCGACAGCGAAACCTGTTCGGTAAACTGCGAGAGCCAGTTGCGTCCGATTATCACCGCGGCGATTCCTCCGCAGAGCAGCGACGGCGCCGCTACACGCATAATGTCGCGGCAGAAAAGCCGCAGTATCTCCCCGTCGGCATGACGCTCAGTGCCGACCGCGGGCTGCTCAACCGGCTGGTGACAAACGTGCTCCGCAACGCCGTCGAAGCTGTCGCATCGGCGCCTGAGCCGCGCATAGAGGTCAGCGTGTCGGCCATCGGCGGCCATCCCTTCATCAGCATCGACGACAACGGCCGCGGTATTCCGCCCGAAGTCATGCAGAACCTCTTCCAGCCGTTCTTCACGACCAAGCCGGGCGGCAGCGGAATAGGTCTCTGCCTCAGCCGCCAGATCGCACGCCTCCACGGCGGAGACTTCACACTGACATCCTCCGCGCGCGGCACAAAAGCCCTGATAACCCTCCCCTGACAACCGAAAACAGCGGCATATCGGTCAGTGATACGCCGCTGTTTTATTCTTTCAAACTATCAGTCTACCGGGCTGAACTCGTCTTTGCCCACACCGCAGACGGGACATACCCAGTCGTCGGGAAGATCGGCAAACGATGTTCCGGGAGCAATACCGTTATCGGGATCTCCAATTTCGGGATCATAGACCCATTCACACACCTCACATACGTATTTCTTTTTGTCCATAGCTTAAAATTTTATTGTTAGGTTAATAATCCGAATATCTACGGTCTACATTCTGAAACGCCTCATGCCGCCGGATTGTTCGGGCATCCGCCCTCACCCTTTTCCGGCCCACAGACACCGGCCTGCGGAATTATGCCACGCCGCCGCCCTGCAATATAATGAAACCGATATTACCCGTTTCTCCGATTTTTTTATTAATTTTGGCTCAAATAAACGCTCACATGAAGAAAGAGAACGAACCGGCCGACAGCCTGCGGCAACTTCTGGAACTCGAGGCCAAATACGTCGTGCGCCACGAGGTGCTCGACGAATTTCTGGCCGGAGGCGTGCCTGTGAGCCTTGACACCTACGGCCCGATGATTGATGCCGGAGAGTTCAACCCCGACATATATGTGGTGAAAGACGGTCTCATCCGCGGCACGTATATGGACAAGAATATAGAGAAGACCGTAGGATTCGCCCTGCCGGGAACCTTGCTGATCTCTTTCCATTGCTACTACAGCGGCGAACCCTCATATTACCGCTTCGAGGCCTGCTGCCCGACAACGGTGCTGCGCATTCCGAGGGCTTACTTCGACGGACTGCTCCGGCGGTCTCACGAATTCGCCCTGTGGGTAATGAGCGCCCACCAGAACCAGCTTTTCTACAACGAATGCCGCAATCAGGTGCTCAGCGGCGACGCCAAAAGCCGTCTGCTGCAGCTTACACAACGGCTCTCGGGACTCGTCGACGGCGAATGGCTGCCCGGAGGCTCGTCTGCCGACAATCACGGCCGACGGCTGAAAACCGAGCTGAACACCCGCTGGAAAGCCATCTTCCGTATCGTTCCGTCGAAGATTATTGCCTCTTATCTCGGCATAACCGAGCAGCACCTCAGCAAAATCAAACGCCAGATCATCACCTCAGGCGAACTCTGAACTAACGCGACCGCCCCATAAGGTAGCGGCCGCGCCTTCCAGCATATTTTTCAAAGATTATTCGGGACGAATCACGGTCACCTCACCGGTGGCGCCGTCGATCTCCATCAGATAGAGCTTCGAAAGAATCTCGCCGTCATAGGCGAACACCATAAGACGGTTCTTGCCGGGTCCCCATGCTCCTGCATCGGAGTCAAAAGCCGAGCTTATCGAAAATTTCTTTGTCTGCTTGCCGCTACATAGCGTGAGATACGTGCCGTTGACATCGACAAAATCCTGCATGATCTGTTCGTCGGTGCGTCCGTTGGTCTTGACATAATAATTGTCGGCCGAAACATTGTTGATGACATATTTGACATTATTGTCCGACGGAGTGATCGTGGCGGTATATTGCTGAAGATCCTCATCGAAATCAGAAATCTTTATGTCGAAAGTAACTTCGTCGGTTGTCTCGCCACTCTTTGTCGACAGCGTCTGGGTGTAGACAGCGGTCGTGCGGCCTCCCTCTTCATCGACACCGAATATCATCAGGCGGTATTCTTTCTTAGTATCGAAATAAACGCCGTCGAAAACGTTGTCGTGGCTGTTGATCACGGCGTCGCCGGTCTGGATATGGTCGGTATCGGTTGTCCAGCGGTTTCCGTTCATGCGGGTCAGAAACTGGAGCTTCCTGGCAATCCACATCTCGGTTGTCGTCGAAGCGAAAGCCGTTTCCTCTTCAATCAGGGCTATCCAGCGGAGCGACTTATCGGAGGGCTTGACGTCGAGGCTCATCTCGGCGCCGCTAAGGCGAGTGGCCGCGACGTCGAAAGTAGCGTTGCTGGTCGGAGAAACCGGAGGCACGGTGATATCGAATGTCTGGATATTGGTAACAAGCTGGCCGATCTCGCATCCGAAAGCGGCGACAACGAACTGATCGCCGACAACGATATTGGAGCAGCGCGCCGAACCTTCTCCGAAACTAGTCAGCGAGGGCCATCCGCCCGACCCATTTGAATAGGCAAGCTGTTCGAGATTGGCAAGGTGAAGTCTAACGGTATTTTCAATGCCGTTCTGGTCGACCTCGCTCTTGGTGAAGATGGCGACAGCGAACGGAATCGTCGGATCGGAACTCTTCACGCCCACCTCAACCTTGTTTGATGTCGGGGCCGGATCGTAGGTAAAGGTATAATTGACTTGCGCAACCTCGAGCTTCTTCGTGCGCCATTCGATCACCGTCGGCTCGGCGGCGATAACTATGTCGTCTTCGGTATATTTGGCCGGAATCACAATGAACACCATATCCATCTCGGGAGTTATCGTATAATCCTGATCCCACCATTCCGTGCGGGCTCCGTCGGCATGGTAGAGAATCGATTTCTTATCGACCTCGGGAACAGTCTTTTCCCAGAAATCGGCAAAAGCATGGACATCCTCGTAGAACTGAGCCCAGTAGCCCATATACCATTCGCGCTTGTCAACTCCGGCAAGCTTCGATTTCGGACATCCGAAAACAGTGAACCAGGTGTCGTCTTCGGTCGTGGTCACCGTATATTCGAGATTATAGTGGTGAGGCGTGATCGTGACAGTCAGCGGACTCTCGGGAAGAGCCTCGACAGGCGTCATTTTCGTTATCGACGAAAGCTTGTAGGTCTTTTCCGTCCCGTCTTTCTCTCTGACGGTCATCTGGGAATAATCGCCGGCAGCGGCGTCATCTTTCTGATATGTTATCTTCTCGGTATCGTCGAGCCAGATGCGGCCGATACTTTTTCCCAATACGCCGGTCAGATCGATACGGCTTATGCCGGCAAAGATTGCGGCTGCTCCGGCTATGGCCAGAAGTCCCGTTGTAAATTGTCTTTTCATGCTTACTTGACTGCTACTTTGAACGACATATCATTGATTTTAACAATATAAACGCCCGGGACAAAGCAATCGAGGCATATCTCTACGCGCCCGTCGACAACCTCGTCGGCGGCTGCAAGACGTCCGTCGAGACGATAGATGCTTACCTCCGTGCCGTCGGCAACGCCGCTGACAACAATCTTTCGGCCTTGCTGCTCTATCTCGGGGGAGTCGGCGTCGACACTGCCGATAGCAGCGTCAGAACCGTGGCTCATGCCGACAATATCATTGCGAGAAATTTCGACCTTGCCCGAAGCCGCGCTTTCGGCAACCATATTCTCGGTGTCGAAACTGATAGCGAGGTCATCGGCCAGTGTGATGGCAACGCTCGAACCGTCGCGAAGATCGACATTGAGCGTCTTGAATCCTGCCGCCCATAACGACGACATGGATGCCAGCATAAATGTGAGTAATAGAATTTTTTTCATAAAACAGTTATTGTGATTGGTAATATGCAATGTTCAAAGATACGATTTATCGGCATTTCGGCAAAATTTGCCACCTAAAACCCCGAAAAGCATAACGCCTTATCGCAACGCCACGAAAATATTAAGCAATTGTTATAATCACCTTAATCTGAATTAAGAAATGCCGGTCATAAAATTATTTTAACAATTTGCCTCGCCACAGTCTATCGTCCGGCACAGTCCGGGAGGCAACGCTCTTTTAACTCTTTTTGAGCAACCATTCGCCCGAAAGGGTTGTTATTCAAGAGAACATCAAAATTCAAAGATATATTATTATGGACTGCAACTGTAAATCCAACAAAGAAAAACACTCCTACCACTTCAACATCTCCGAAGTGGTCGACGGTAAAGTTCAGGAAGTCATGAACTTCAACTTCGGTGGCCATCACGACCTCGCCGCCATGGTAGAAAGAACCAACGAAAAAGGCGACATCTCCGAAAAACACGCCAAAGAACTCGTCGTCGGCATCCGCCTGCTCCACCACGTGCTCAAGAAATGCGCCGGCGACAACAGCATCTTCTCCGACTTCTACCCCGTCTTCGAAGAATTCAAGAAAGCCGTCAAAAACCACTACAACGGCTGACCTCCCCTCAGCTCAAACGCCAGCCCCGACCTCCCTCCGGAAGCCGGGGCTGCGACATATCTTCGCGCCAATCCTGCGATCAGAACATACACAAATCCCCCTTGACCACGAGACCGTTTTTCATCTCTATTCTATAATAACAGACGTTCTCCTTATCGCCGAGCCTTTGGACAATCTTTGTCATCCACCCCCCAAGATGAGGGTCCTCAACTGTAACTGCTTCAATAGAGATGCCTCGTTCTCTTAGAGTCTTGAATTTTCCACGGATATACTCGACATACCCATCATAGGTAAGATAGTCGAACACCCATTGAGAATCGTATCTGAAATCGGGCGACAAATGTCTGACAATGAGCTCGGGATCCAGCTCATTCCATGCTCTTGTTATATCATCTACTATACTTTTCATATTATATGATTAATTTTTTGGAGTTCAACTTGAGTTCCCGAACAAGATCCGCCAAATGCAATCATCAAGTTCATAGCAGCCAACTTCTGTTCCCATGTAAGAGAATCATACGGATTGTTTGGAACATTCCTTTTTGAAAACAAATCTCTAAAATTCATGATATTTACGTTGCCGCGGTCATCCCCTCATTGGCTATTTGATTGGTTTACAAAGGAAAAGCGTAGAAATCTGTATCAGTTGCCATCCTACTCTCTGAGGCTTCTCGCATTGCCCATCAATAGTCGGACGGCAACGAAGAAGCCCTACGCTTGTATATGCAACCAATGCCTCCGGCAATATTCCTCGCGGAACACCATGCCGGCTGCAAGATAATTACATATCCACGGGCATCCATCGTTGCTCAATCCTTGACTATTGATTGAAATTTTGCGAGAATTCCAGAGAGTCAAGAATCAGCGCGGATAAACGCTTTCAATTATGTCTTCGCTTCCCGCCCTCACTCCCGTGACCGGGGCTTCGATGCGGTCAGCAATCGCAAAGATATATATTTTCACTAATATTTATTCAAATCAGGCTGAAAAATAAAAGTTTTGCGGGGGCACGGGCGGTCTTCCACGCCCACCTGCGGAAAATATCGAAGTTTGCGGGGGCCGGGACACGGGCGGTCCGTGAATTGCGGGAAAAATGCTAACTTTGCATATCTCATTCAATAATGATGAAAAATGGCTGACCGCCACCAATTTCGTGCCAATTGGCATCCATATGACGAAGGGCTCTACTTCGTTACAATCTGCTGTGCCGACAAACGCCATTTATTCGGCAAAATCGTCGGTGCGCAATTCATAGCGTCCACATTAGGTAGTCTCGTCAAAGAAAACATCGAGAAGATCCCTTCATATTATAACGACGTTGAAATTCCGAACCACGTCGTCATGCCGAATCATATCCATATGGTGATATCGATTGCCACGTCCCCGGTAGGGACGCGATTCATCGCGTCCGCCGCGTCCAAAGCTCCCGAAGCATCCCAACCGTCCCCGCAAAAGCTCGGATGTCTTAGACAAAGCCGCCACGAAGCGCCTGAGTCACAGGATTTCCATCACAACAGCCGTCTGGCCTCTGTGGTCGGAGCATTTAAGGCCGGCGTGACACGTCAGGCACGTGCGCGACAAATTCCAAGCCAATCAGGCAATCCCGAAATCTGGCAACAAAGGTTTCACGAATATATAATACGGAGCGAGCGTGCCTACACGAACATCATGAATTACATTGACAATAATGTAGCGAATTGGCGTAACGACACTTTCAACGATAAAAAGATTGACTGCGCGGACGATGATTGACAGCCATCGACCGCGCGGTCATCTTTAGGTTGGGCGTATTGACAGCGCGGACGCGATTAATCGCGTCCGTACAAACGAATTTTTCGGCCTTATCGGCGCGGAAGGAGGGTCGTGACCGACTCGGCGCCGTGGTAGAATAGACGGGCGCGCACGGCCTGTGGGTCGGCAGCCTCGACGGGGCCGGTGTAGAGCGGCGACGATAAGGTCGGCGTCGTTCCGTCGGTGGTGTAGCGGATCTCGGCGTCGGCGTAGGGGCTGTTCATGACGATGCGGTTGCCGTCGAGCTTCATGCCGGGCTGACGCAGATGGAAGCTGTAGCCGCGGCGCGCAAGGCGCGGAAGTTCGCGATAGCCCATGAGGGCGTTGAAGCGGGCGTGGGTGAAGGTGGTATCGGCGTTCCATCCGCGCTCGGCCAGAGCGAACAGACGCGGAAAGAGATAGCGTTCCATCTGTGAGTCGGAGCGCAGTGTCTCGGCCCAGAGCTGGCCCTGAACGCCGAGGATGCGCGTCTTGTCGGCGTCGGAGCGCGGAGCAACGTTCCCGGCATAGCCGTCGAGAGTCTTGAACTCGTCGATGACACCGCCCCAGTTCAGGCCCTCTTCTTCGGGATGAGTGGAATGGGCGAAATCGAGATAGAAATGGCCGAAGTCACATATCAGGGGCGTGAACCCGCTGCGCAGTGCCATCGAACCATGTTTGACCCCCTTGCGGAAGTTGCGGTCGACCCAGAGGTTTACGTAATCGACCTGCGGCGCTACGCGGGCCGAATAGCTGTCGTTATAATCTGTAGCTATATCCTGCCATCCGGCGATCTTCACCCCCTTGCGGGCCATCATCTCGGCCATGCGCTCAACCCAATAGGCGTGGAGACCGCTGTCGTCCTCGATTCCATGCTCGGCCTTGAAGGCTGTGGCAGCCGGCGAACCGCTCCAGGCACCGCCGGGCACTTCGTCGCCGCCGATATGGAATGCCGGAAGCTCTACTCCTGCCTCGCGATACATCGCTATGACCTCGTCGCTGACAACGTCGAAGAAGCGGTAGGGGCCGGGGAGCGCGGGATTGAGCACACAGTCGCGGTATTGCTGGGCCGAGCGGTAGCGGCTTGTGTCGGCTGGCTCATGAAGTCGGAAACTGCTGTCGCCCGTAGTGCGCTCGCGGAAGTCCATAGCCTTGATTGCCACACGGGCGTGGCCCGGCGACTCGAATTCGGGCACGACCGTTATGCCGCGCTCATCGCAGTAGCGCAGGAAGTCGACAAACTCCGCGCGGGTGTAATAGCCGTGGTTCAGCTCGCCGTCGGGATCGCCGGCTCCCGAAAAGATCTGGGGCGGGCCGTTGTA
>OGQN01000278.1_pt1 | contig 49449 bp, 46 predicted proteins | sample 1553231 | NCBI WGS metagenome assembly OGQN01 (sample SAMEA2579950, study PRJEB22360) | human gut metagenome | biome: human gut; feature: human-associated habitat; material: faeces | place: Denmark | collected 2008/2010 | reverse complement strand
AGAAAGATTTCGATCCTCTATCTGCTCCGCAAATTCCGTCCCGGTATTTAAGCCAAAATAAACCTCGCCACGCTGACGGATCACGTTAATAATCCCCGCGAAGCCACTATTTACATACACTTTAAATGTCAAAATTCCAAACACATAAAATATAAAAAACAGAATATATCCAAGATCTTTCCGGCTGCTTTTTTGAAAGGAAAACAGAAAGCTAAAATATACCGCGGATGCCAAAAGTACAAGGGCTGCGATCACATAATTACATTCTATTTCAAACGCTGACAAAAAGCCCCCAAAGGAACCAAAAATGATAAAAAAACATAATAATCCTTTGGGAAGGCAGGTAAGAAAACGCCGGGACTGCTGAGCGGTCCGCTCTTCTCCAAGTACAAGTCCGGTTACTAATTCCTTCGTCTTTTGTTCCTTTTTCTTGCGAAACCATGCCACTTTCTGTCACCTCGCTTTCTATCGCTGCCACATCACAAGCATTTCCTCGCTCACTTTCAGATAATCCTGATCCGGCGCATTCATTCGAAATGCTTCGACAGCTTCTTCCTCTCCGCCTCCGGTATAAAAAATCTGCTCGAGAACTTCTTTCCAAGCTTCTCTGGTATCTGCCGTTTTCTCATATAACTGCCGGCTCCTGCTCCCCCACCAATACACCGTTACGGGAATCCGGCTCTTTATCACCGAATTTCCCAGTTCGTACAAAAAACAGATTACTTCATCCGCTCTCTGCGGATTTCTGCGGTCCACACAAAAAACAATCTGCAGTTTCTGCGAAGACATCTGAAGTCTCTCTTTTACCATAAGCGCCTCTTTTTTTGCCGATAATTTCCAGTGGATATCTTTCAATGAATCGCCGGGTATGTATTCCCGTACTTGTCCAATTTCCGAAAAATCGCTTCCTTTTGCAGAACTTTCCGTCGATTCCGTCAAACCGGCCGCATAATCATTCTGCTCAAAATCCAATGTCTCCCCCTCGGAAGGCAGAATATAAATGTGTTCTGTCTGCCCGGCCTTTTTGCGCTTTTCATGAAAAGAAAGAAGGTCTTCTATTCCAAATTGTTTCAATGTAATCTCAATATCCCCACAAAGTCCCGAGCTTAGCGGCATCTCGTACACTTCTTCTCCTTTGGCAGGAAGTGAGATCGTCACTGTTTTGTCTGTTTTCTGTTCAAAAAAACCGTTCCCAATCTCAAGATACAACGTGCAGCGTATCACAGGAAAAATACTTCTGTTTTTAACCCGGATACGTACCAAAAACTCCGTATTTTTGGTAAATTCAGCTGCGGGAATTTCTATTTTCGGTTCTGTTTTAGGTATCACCAGCGGTACCATTGCCAGCGTAAACCCAAGAAACAGAATCATTGCCACGCCAAGCAGCAGATTAAAATAGCCGCCCAAATACCAATACATCAAGGCATTCAGGAAAAATATCACGATAAATTCAATCCAGTATTTTACTCTACGCATACCACTTTTGTTCCTTCAAAAACCTGTTTTAAAATATCAGAGACTTCCAATCCTTGTGCCTTTGCCTGCATATTGAGCTTGATACGGTGGGCAAGTACTTCCTGATAAATGTCCATCACATTCTCCGGCGTCACGTAATCGCGCCCTTTCATCACAGCCATTGCCTTCGCCATACGAAGAAGCGCAAGGCTTGCCCGCGGACTCGCTCCGAGACGCACCATCGGATGCTTTCTCGTATTTTCCGTCAGCCGAACAATATAATCATACATTTCTTCGCTGACATAACTCTCTTCTGCCATATTTTGCAATTTTTTCCATTCTGCTAAGGTTACCACCGCCTGAATGCCGGAAAGTGATTTCGCACCATTGTTTTTCAAAATATCCACCGCATCCTGATGTTCCGGATATCCCATCGAAAGGCAGATCATAAAACGATCGAGCTGCGATTCCGGAAGCATCTGCGTACCGGAAGAACCGATGGGATTTTCTGTCGCAATTACCGTAAACGGGGCTGGCAGATTATGGGTAATTCCATCCACCGTCACCTTTTCTTCCTCCATCGCCTCCAAAAGTGCTGACTGGGTTTTCGGCGAAGTCCGGTTGATTTCATCTGCCAGAAACAGATTGGCAAATACGGCACCTTCGCGGTATTCAAATTCTTTGGTCTTTTCATTGTACATGGAAAAGCCCACCAGATCACTAGGAAGCACATCCGGTGTAAATTGTACGCGTCGATACGTCAGATCTGTCGCTTTCGCAATCGCCATCGCTAACGTCGTTTTGCCAACTCCCGGGATATCCTCGAGCAATATATGACCGCCTGCAAGCATCGCACAAAGCACCTTTTCTACCACTTTTTGTTTGCCCTTTACCACCTGATTGATCATTTCCTGCAGCGTCTGTATTTGTCCCGCCATCTGCCTGCTCCTTTCTTCTATTTGCCTGCTATTATTTTTTCTATTTCTGCGTAGCGCACCTTTGGCCAGTCGGTCGAAGTGTGAATATTTAAAATACTGTTTGTCTCGTTCATTGCATTGTAATACCACATCGCCGCCTCTTCGTAGTCCTTCTTTTCATAAAAATATTCGCCAAGTTCATAACACATTTCAGAAGAACCTTCACTCAAAAGATCTTTGAGGCACATCTTCAAAATCACTCCGCTGTCCCCGCGAAGTCTTGCTGCCCGCACGACGATACAAGCTGCTTCTTTCACTTCATCGAGACTTCGTTCCGGCTCACATGCTGTCGCAGCAAAATAAGGTTCTGCCTGAATCACATCTTCATCACTTCCGGAAATATACAATTCCATTGCATACATATGATGCAGTCTCTTGGAAAGCCGCTGTCCTTTTTGAATCTGCTTTTGAAACACAGCAAAATCTCTGCTGCTGTGCACGCTTTCCGGCATATGCAAAATATCAATTTCACTGTCATAAACAACCGGATCCAGACGAACCATTTCATGCACCGGTTCGATCCACGTAAATTCCCGCTGGCGTTTGTATAATTTAGGCCGGTATTCCTCATCAAAATTATAAGCCGTTCCATTGGTCAGCTGATTGCAGTATCGCATCTGTACAATTTCTATTTCAGGGATCAGAACCTCCTTTAATTCGGCTAGTTTTCGGTGATTGTCAGCGTCTATTACTTCATCTGCATCTGCCACATAAATATACTCTTTTGTCGCCTTGGAAAAAGAATAATTACGTGCCGCCGAAAAGTCATCGATCCATGCAAAATCATAAATTTTATCGGTGTATTTTTTTGCTATTTCTTTTGTATTATCACTTGATCCGGTATCGACAATAATAATCTCATCCATAAGATCTGCAATGCTGTCAAGGCACCTTGCCAGCACTTTTTCCTCATTTTTTACGATCATACACAAACTTATCGTTATCATCTGCTCACTCCTTACCTGTCCTTGTGTACCACACAATAATCGGTTACTACGATCTGCAGCGTCCGATTTCCGCCGTATTCATTGATGGAAGGATAATAGGCAAATCCTATATCAATTTCATTGGGCTGTTTCTGATACATTTTCTGCAATTCACTGTCTCCCCATATTTCACATACAAATTCTTCAAACACATCAATGTCGCCAAAATATACTGCCTTTATGACATACCCTTTTTCATTTGCTACTTTCATGCTCAGCACATTTCTATTTTTTCCAAGCCTCGATGCTTCCAGTATATGGAAATGTTGTTCTGCAAATACCGGCTTCGGATTTCCTACCCCGAATGGCTCCAGCGTCTGCAATTCTTCGATCAGCGGAATCGATATATACTGCACCGGCATCGCCACATCAATCCATAATTCCGGCACAAAATCGGCTTGTGTAAGTCCCGCCTCTGCATTCAACCGCCTCTCTAATTCCGGGAGATCTTTTTCATGCAGTGTCATTCCGGCTGCCATTTTGTGTCCACCAAAGCGAACCATGAGATCTTTACATGCCATCAATTTTTCAAACATATGATAGGACTCGATGGAACGTCCGGAACCTTTTACAAGCCCGTCTCCTACAGGACAGAACACGATTACGGGGTGATGGTATTCTTCTTTTATCCTTCCCGCCACGATTCCCACAAGGCTTTCATGACAATCCGGCAAAAGCACAATATGTACCGGCTCATCTTCTTTTCCGCTTTCCTGCAATATCTCAAAAGCGCACTTTGCGGCCTCTTCTGTCATTTGCTTTCTGGTATCGTTGATGTCTTTTAATTGCCGCGCCATTTGCAATGCTTTTTCCTTATTGGTTTCCTCCAAAAGTTCAAACGCTCTCGTCACGGTATCAATTCGCCCCGCCGCATTAAAGCAGGGACCGAGAATAAATCCGATATGGTACGCCTCAAGTTCTTTTCCGCTTAATTCCTGCACTTCCAGCAAAGCGCGAAGTCCTGTATTTTTTGTATGTTCCAATGCCCGCAGCCCGGATTTTACCAATCCACGGTTTTCGCCTTTTAATTCCATCACATCCGCAACGGTCGCGATTGCTGCATATTCGAGTAAGTCCTCACGCTCATCAGGCGAGATGTCCTCTTTTTCGTACAATGCACCGATCAGCTGAAATGCCACACCGGCACCGCACAGTCCTTTAAACGGATATCCACATTCCTCTTGCTTATGATCTACGACAGCATCTGCCGGTGGCAGCTCTTCCTGCACTTCATGGTGGTCGGTAACAATGACTGTCATCCCTTTTTCTTTGGCATACCGGATTTCTTCATTGGCAGCGATTCCATTATCACAAGTAAGCAGGATCTCCGCGCCGGCCTCTGTCGCCTCATCCACAATCCGTCGATTTACCCCATATCCTTCCGCCACCCGGTCTGGTGTATAAATCTCACTACGTATTCCAACTTTTTCCAGCCCTTTTTTTAAAATGATTGCCGAAAATATTCCATCGCAGTCAAAATCCGAAGAAATTGCCACTAATTTTTCTCTATTTTCCCGCAGAATCTGCACCGCCTTCGCCATGTCTTTAAAAAGCCACGGCGAATGCAGCTGCCTCCAGTCTGCGTGTATGTAATTTCCAATTTCTTCCTCTTGCACTTCTCTATTTACAATGCATCTTGCCAGAACCGGAGATATCCCAAATTTTTCACTGATCTTGCGAAAATCTGCCCGTTTGGTCTGAAGCATCCATTTTTTACTTTTATGTTTCATTGATTCTTTCCTTTTACCAATTCTTATTTATAATAATAAGGCAAGATTTCAGAACATACAATATGAAAAATATGAATTTTTTATTAACTTCGTTCCATTGTGGGAAAGACTGTCTGAATGATGCAGTCTATTTCTTTTGTATTTAACACCTTTTCAGAAGATTCAAATGTCATAATAAGATTTTTTCCCTGTATATACCCATTTTCGGCATAAGATCCTATTTAATGGAATTATTGATTCGATTGAATCTTGTTACAAGAATTTTGATAGCAGTCATGCCTAAACCTGCTTTTCAGCCTGCGGCATGACCCAAACCTGAACGGCGGTCATGCCTAAATCTACTTTTCATCCTGTGGCATGACCAGCCCCAAATTTTTCCCCTTAATTAAACCCATAAATCTTACGCGAAATCGCATACGCCCACACTAACATCTTGCGGCCTGCTTTACCGCGGATCTGCATCGGGCGGCTGAGAACCTGGTGATTGACCAGACGAAATGTTCCCTTGCTGCTCGCTTTCAGATAGTGCCAAAGTTCAGCACGCTTTGTCAGGCTTTCTTCCGAACCTTCTTTGATCAGGAAGATGGAGCTGACGGTCATCATCATGGCAAGATATTTCACCATGTAATCTTTGAGTTTTTTATTACGGATCTTCGTGAGATCGTAAGCATCAATCATAATCTTGTTTACCTTGATCTGCTGGTCGATGCGGCCAATCATCACTTTTTCATTGACAGACTGGTCCTCGCGGCCGATGTAATATCGGTACAGATCGACATCCATATAATACATTGTTTTTACGTTTGGAAGTGGTACATAAACAAAGATGTTGTCCACATAAAAGGTATGCTTCGGAAGTTCAAGACCACAGTCATGAAGCATCTGTGTGCGGTAAATCACAGAATGCATCAGGATATTCTGGCTGATCTTGAAGCGCTTGATATCACTCCAGCCAAATGCTTCTTCTTCCGGAAATACGCCTTCATAGCGGATCACTTTGTGCTTGTGTTCACTCGGCTTCTCATATACATAATTTGCCAGGAACATGTCTACCATATTTCCTTCTTTTACCATTTGACGCAACTGATCCATCACGCACAGAAGCGCATCGCGGTCCAGCCAGTCATCGGAATCCAAGACTTTGTAATAAAGGCCTTTGGCATTGCGGAGGCCGGCATTGACAGCCTCGCCGTGCCCACCATTTTCCTGATGGATGGCACGGATAATCCCCGGATATTGTGCTTCAAACTCATCGGCAATCTTCGCCGTATCGTCTTTGGATCCGTCGTCAACGATCAGGATCTCGATGTCTTCCCCACCAACCAAAGCACTTTCGATGGCATGTTTCATATATTCCTGTGAATTGTAGCAGGGAATTGCTACGGTCAATAATTTCATAATTCATTCTCCCATTATCAGTTAAATTTCCTGCGCAAAGTCAAGCGCACGCTCGACAATTGCATCAATATTGTAGTATTTGTACTCTGCCAGTCTTCCCAAAAGATGGAAATTGGGAACTTCTTTCACATACGAGACATATTTCTCATAAAGTGCATCATTTTCTTTATTGTTGATCGCATAATAAGGAATCTGTCCGTCCTTTGCCTCATATGGCATCGGATATTCGCGCATGATCGTCGTCTCCGGATTCTCTTTCTGGTCAGTGAGATATTTGAACTCCGTAATACGCGTAAAATCCTCACTCACAGTATAATTCACTACACCGTGGCTTTGGAAAAACGGCTGTTTCAAATGTTCAAACTCGAAATGAAGAGAACGATACGGAAGTCTGCCAAAACGCACATCAAAAAACTCGTCAAGTGCTCCGGTAAAAATAATTTCTCCCGTAAATGACTCGCCTTCAAACAAAATCTTGTCTTCCGCTTCCGGCTGTATAGCCAGAACTTCTTTTGCCTGGCAGTTCAGGCGAATGTCAATTCCCGGAAAATCGAGCATTTTTTCAAACAATTCAGTGTAGCCAGGTATCGGCATTCCCTGGTAGGTATCCTGAAAATAGCGGTTGTCATGGCTGACAAGAACCGGCACTCGTCCGGACACAGAAGGATCGATCTCCTTTGGTGTCTTTCCCCATTGCTTCATAGTATATTTCAAAAACACATTTTCATACACATATTCTGCAATTTCTTTTAGTTCTGCGTCCTCTTGATTCATCAGTTCAAGAATCGGAACACGCGCGCCCTCTCCAAATTTCTGAATCAATTTTTCTTCCATCTTAGGCGCACGTTCTCCAAAAACCATCGCAAGCGTATTTAAGTTAAATGGAATCGGCAGTTCTTTTCCATATACATTTCCCACCACTTCATGTCCAAAAGAAAACCACTCGGTAAAACGGGAAAGGTACTCATAGACCCTTTTGCTGTTTGTATGGAAAATGTGGGGGCCATACTGATGAATGCGGATTCCATATTCATCCGGCAGATCATAGCAGTTTCCACCGACATGATCTCTGGCATCCAGGATCAATACCTTTTTTCCCTTTTTTTCCGCCAGTTCTCTGGCTGCTACTGCGCCGGCAAAACCACAGCCGACAACAATACAATCATATTTCTGCATCTGTTTTTCTCCAATCTGTTAGTCCAAAAAGCGCATCTTGCTTTCTCCGTCTTTGCGCCTTGGCGGTGCGGAAACCGGCTTGCGGTTCAGCCCTGCCGCATCTCCGAATTCCTTGGCAAATTTTTCCTTACAAACCGGGCAGTATCGTCCGGTCTTAATCATCGTGCCACATCCCTCACACTCAATTCCAACCGGCGAATCATCTGCAAAACTGAGCCGTTCTTCGCGGATCCAGCGTTTGATCTGTTTTGCCGGAATATTCATAGCCTCCGATAATTCGGCAATTCCTGTGTGAGGATGTTCATATACATATTTTTTCACTTCCGGAAATTTGTCATCAAATTCTTTCAGACAAACCGGGCAGATTCTCGGTCCACTGATATGATTAAATAATTTTCCGCATCTTGAACAAGTTGTTACGTCCATAATGTCCTCCTTTTCCACGCATCCACTGAGGGACACATTTTCATCGCTTATTATGCTGTTCCAATACACAAACTGACAAAACAGATTTTCTCTGCGCCAGCTCTTTTTAACACATTTCCACAGGCTTCCAGCGTCGCCCCGGTCGTATAAATGTCATCGACAAGAAGAATCCGTCTTCCTTCCACCGGTCTCGTCACCGCAAACCCTTTTTGCAAGTTCGCTATGCGCTTATGCACATCGAGTGTTTTCTGTGGTTTCGTATCCTCGGTCCGGACAAGCACTTCCGTCCGCATGGGAATATCCAGACACTCTCCCAGTTTTTCCGCAAGAATCTCCGCCTGATTAAATCCTCGAAAACGAAGCCGTTTTTTATGTACAGGAACCGGCATGATCATTTCTAATTTTTCCCTTCGAATCCAATCACCAAATGCCTGCGCCATGCGCTCTGCAAAAAAATCTCCAATTTCAAAACAGCCTTCGTATTTGAATTGGCGGATGACCTGCTGCATCCGCTCATCATAGCGGTACAATGCCTTTCCGCCCGATACGATAAACTCTCTTTTGGTGCAGTCTTCACAAAGTTCCTGCGTCAGATCGTCGACTGGTTTGGAACACCTTTTGCAGCGTGGCTCCGTGATTGCATGAAGCTGCCTGTCACACGTTTCGCACAACATTTCCGTGCGTCTTCCGGGCATCGTTTTTCCACACGCCGCGCATTTGTGGGGGAATACAAGAGTCATCAAAAAATCATTCATGCATTTCCTTTCCCATACTACACATATCCAATTTTATTTTATCAAAAAACTACTCATTTTGCAATTCCTTTAGCCGAATTTGCAATGTAGAATATCTTTTTTGTTCCGATTCATTGTGAATCATATCAAGAACTGTCTTTTTGCGTCCCACGATCGTAACACATTGTTTTCCTCTGGTAACCGCTGTATAAAGGAGATTCCGGTTAAAGAGCACCCTCGGGCCGTGAAACAATGGGATTACAACCGCCGGATATTCGCTTCCCTGCGATTTGTGAATGGTGATCGCATAAGCAAGTTCCAATTCTTCCATATCACCGGTCGTATACGTCACATGTTTTTCTTCATCAAAGACCACTTTTACTTCTTTGTTGTAAAGGTCAATTTCCTCGATAATTCCGCAGTCGCCGTTAAATACACCGGTTCCTTCCTCGATCACTACACCGTGATATCCCAATATTTTCCAAGGCATCTGGTAATTATTTTTGATCTGCATGACTTTGTCGCCCTGGCGGAAAATGGTATCATGCACCGTCATTTCCGGTTTTCCCGACGATTCCGGATTCAGATACCGCTGCAAGATCTGGTTACAGCGGATCACGCCAAGTTCCCCTTTTTTCATCGGGGTAAGCACCTGCACATCAAACGGCGTACAGTCCGTGTATTTCGGCATCTTATCCCGCACAAGCCAGAGCATCATCTGCAGGACACCATGTTCATCCTCACGTTCCATACAGAAAAAGTCACGGCTTTTATTGTCCAGTGTAATTGATTCCCCTTTATTGATCTTATGGGCATTGACAACAATATCACTCTTTGCCGCCTGGCGGAAAATTCGCTCCAATTTCACCACCGGACAGCATTCCGACTGAATGATGTCGCGAAGTACATTTCCCGGCCCGACGCTTGGAAGCTGGTTTACATCCCCGACAAGGATCAGCCTCGTTCCGACGGAAATGGCCTTAAGCAGACTGGTAAACAGATAAATGTCAACCATGGACATCTCGTCAATAATAATTACGTCCGTTTCAAGCGGATTCCATTCGTTGCGTTCAAATGCCTCCGGCGTCTCACGACGTTCTTCCACGCCATCCGCAGAATCCATGCCTGCCCCATTGTAACCGAGCATACGGTGGATTGTCTGTGTCTCGTGGCCGGTCGTCTCACTCATCCGCTTTGCCGCACGGCCGGTCGGAGCCGCTAAAAGAATGCTCTGCCCCTCTTCTTCCAAAAGTTTTATGATCATATTGATCGTGGTCGTCTTTCCGGTTCCCGGTCCTCCGGTGATTACAAGGAGTCCGTTTTTTAAAGATTCAAATACTGCCAGCCGCTGTCTGTCATCCAGATGAATGTCGGATTTGCGCTGCAGTTCCTCCAATATCCGTTCTTCGTCAATTCCCGATTTGTGCGTCACACTTCCGATATCCAGAAGCATCCGTGCACAGTTCATTTCGCCATAATACAAAGATGGCAGATAGACCTTTTCGCCATCCCGCATAAGGCTTTTGTCGTATTCCATCTCTTCCTGCACATGCATCAGTTGTTCGACACTCACACCCAAAAACTCGATGCAGTGGCGATACAATTCCTCATTCGGCAGATAAATATGCCCGGACGCCGTCGCCAGTGTCAACACATAAAGGATGCCTGCGCGGATACGGAAATCGGAATTTCGGTCAAGCCCGGATTTCATCGCAATATTGTCAGCGATCCGGAATCCCACGCCCCGGATGTCTTCTGCCAGTCGGTAAGGATTTGTTTTAACAATCCCATACAGATCTTCTTTATACGTTTTGTATATTTTTACAGCGAGCTGGTTGCTGATGCCGTATTGCTGCAAAAAGAGAAGGGCATTGCGCATTTCACGTTTTTCCTCAAACTGCTCCGCAATATCCATCGCCTTTTTCTCACTGATTCCCTTTACCTCGCTGAGCCGCTCCGGCTCTTTTTCAATGATATCAAATGTTTCATCCCCGAATTTGTCTACGATCCGCTTGGCAAGTCCACCTCCAATCCCTTTGATCGCACCGGATGCCAGATATCTCTGCATCGACAACGCGTCATCCGGCGAACGGCTCTCACTTTTCTGCACTTTGAACTGTTCATGATACGTCGGATGCGTCACCATATCACCATGCAGTGTAAGATACTCCCCTTCGTTGATGAACGGAAATGTTCCGACACACGTATCCAGATATTCTTCTCCCTCTTCCTGCGAGACAAATTCAAATACGGTATATCCATTTTCCTGATTGCGATAAATGATATGCTCCACATATCCTTTTTTCTCTTCCATCGTCTCTCTCCTGTATACGTTGACAAAGCGCCCCTTGCCAGGATGCAATGGGCGCTCTTTTCTCGTTATTTTATATTTATTCCGTTTTTGTCGTCGTTTCTGTCGAAGTGGAAATGCCGGAATTTCTCGCCATTGACTCATACAGCATCTGTGCGATGCCAAGTCCCTGGCCGCTGGAAACCATCGTCTCTGCCATCGACTGATACATCCGGTCACCGAACATATCGGTGTACTCATTTCCCTCTTTATCGTCATCACTAAACAGTTTGGCAGATTTTTCCATATTTTCAAACATTTTCTGCAACAGATAGGCTTCGAAATTTTCACAGGCTGACATCATTTCGTCATCGGTGCCTGCGTCTTTGATCTGGCTTGTCAACTGATCTGCCGACGCGGTGCTTTTCAAAGCCGCACTGGACAATGTCGATGTGCTTCCAAGGCTGTTATACAGATCGTTTACCGATAATGACATCAAATCCCTCCTTACTTTCTATCAAGAACGAAGATTATTCGCCTGCTGCAGCATCTCATCGGATGCTGTGATCGCTTTCGAGTTCATCTCGTAAGCACGCTGTGCGATAATCATATTTACCATTTCATCTACTGCCTGAACATTGGAACCTTCCAAATAGCCGGACACAATCTTCGAATTCAGCTGATTTGCCATATAGATCGTCGGCTGGCCGGAAGCCTCCGACTCTTTCATGATCGTATCGGAACTTCTTTCCAGTCCTGCCGGGTTTGGGAAATTCGCAAGTCCGATCTGGATTCCCATCAACTGGGCATTTCCCGTATTGTCCGGATACATAAAGTTTCCAAACTGGTCAACGGATAATTTAGAAGAGTCCGTTCCCTTCGGGAATGTAATCGGATCCCCATTGACATCCAGCACCGGATTTCCGTTGGAATCGGCAAGTGCCAGTCCATCCTCGGATACAGCTACGTTGAAATTACCATTTCTTGTATATCCGATCGTACCGTCATTTTGGCGAACCATGAAAAATCCTTCGCCCTCGATTGCATAATCAAAGGCTCCACTGGACTCTAACAAAGCACCCTGCGTGAAACTGGACACAATTGCAGCCGGGCGGACACCAAGTCCTACCTGTGCACTGACCGGTTTCGGTTCTCCTTTACTGTCATACGATTTCTGCTGTAATGTCTGATAAATAAGCGATTTAAAATTTACCGCTTCGGTCTTATATCCTGTTGTATTAATATTTGATAAGTTATTCGAAATAGTATCTAAGTTTGTCTGCTGTGCAACCATTCCGGATGCCGCAGTCCAAAGTGAACGCATCATAGACTCATCCTCCTGTCATCAACTCAGTCGTCCTACCTGATTTACCGCTTTTTCCAACATCGAATCCTGCGAACGGATCATTTTCTGGTTCGCTTCGTACGCTCTCGTTACAGTAATCATATCGACCATTTCCGACACAACATTAACATTGGATTGTTCTGTATATCCCTGCAGAACCGAAGCATTGGAGGTCGTTTCAGTCGCTCCGTCTACGACACGGTAAAGATTATCGCCTGTTTTCAATATGTAATCATAATTTTCAAAATCAACAATCTTCAATGTGTCTTTTACTTCGCCATCCACGGTAATTCGGCCGCTGTTATCAATCGTGATATCTTTGGCATTCGGATCGATCTGGATATCTCCACCGCTTCCCTGTACGCGGTTACCCTGTGAATCCACAAGATATCCGTCCTTGGTCAACTGAAAACTTCCATCTCTGGTGTATCTTGTTACCGTTTCCCCTTTGGCATTTGTCGTCGTGATCGTAAAAAAACCACTGCCGCTCAATGCCAGATCCAATGGTGAACTCGTTCCACGGATCGAACCCTGCGAATAATCCGTATATACTTCACCAACTTTTACCCCCAGGCTCATCGTCCCGATTGCCTGATTGTGATATGATTGAGATCCATCTCGTATTTTGATTGTCAGCAATTTATCAAACGACTGGCTGCTCACACTCTCCTGCTTATAGCCGAGAGTGTCTGCATTTGCCAGATTATTTGATATTACGTCCAATCGTTTTTGCTCGTTGACCATCCCTGTCCAACCCGTATAAAGACCTCTTAACATAGGCTTCCTCCTATTTCTCTCCGGATGTTCCACTCAAAAACTCCACATACTTACCTGTTCCGATAGCAACTGCCGTCATCGGTTCTTCGGCCGTCATCGTCGTGATTCCGGTCTTGCTCTCGATCAATTCTTCCAGACCATACAAAAGGCTTCCGCCTCCGGTCAGGACAATTCCTCGATCTGCGATATCTGCTGCCAGTTCCGGCGGTGTCTTCTCCAATACACTGTGAACGGCATCCACGATCTGAAGTGTCGTATCGTGAAGTGCTTCCTCTGTCTCTTTGGAGGTAACCGTAATCGTCTTTGGCAGACCGGTTACCAGATTTCGTCCACGTACATCGACGGTCTCGACTTCCGGCCGCGGATATGCAGAACCGATACGGATCTTAATATCCTCTGCGGTTCTTTCTCCGATCAGCAGATTGTGTTTCTTTCTCATATAGCGAACGATCGCGTCATCAAAATCATCGCCGGCAATCTTAATGGATGTACTTACAACGGTACCTCCCAAAGAAATGACAGCGATATCCGATGTACCACCACCGATATCTACGATCATATTTCCGCAAGGACGCGCGATATCAATGCCCGCACCAATGGCTGCGGCAATCGGCTCCTCAATGATCTTCACATCTCTTGCGCCTGCCTGAAAAGCAGCATCTTCTACGGCTTTTCTCTCAACTTCCGTAACTCCGCTCGGTACACAGATACTGATGAGCGGTTTGCGGAATCTCTGTTTTCCAACGGCTTTTGAGATGAAATACTTCAACATTTTTTCTGTTACTGTATAATCAGAAATAACGCCCTGACGAAGCGGACGTACGGCTACAATATTTCCCGGAGTACGACCAAGCATCAGTCTGGCTTCTTCTCCAATCGCTTTGATTCGATTTGTGTCTCGGTCAAATGCCACTACACTTGGTTCTTTTAAAACAACACCTTTTCCTTTTACATATACAAGGATACTCGCTGTTCCCAAATCTATTCCAATGTCCATGACGTTCTCCTTTCTTCCTCTTCTTAGTCAATCGAACATATCATCTATTCCTCTATCTACTTAATCTTACGTAAACATACCTACATTAATTATAAACGCATTCTGGATTTTTTCAATCGTTTTTTTCAAATTTAACATATATTTCACATATTAGCAAAATTTACTCCGCTAATGCAGCTTTTATCATGATCGCACATTCCACACGTTTTTTCTGAAGCGCGCAGCCGATCTCGTAAGGCTGGTTGATGTCACCATGCATATTATAGGCATTTGCGGCACATCCACCGCTGCAGTAAAACTTGGCAAAGCAGTTCCGGCATTCTTCTTTGGCATAGACGTTGCACAGTTTAAATTCATCACGAACCGGCTCATTGACAATGCCGTCATCCACATTTCCCAAAAGGAAATCTTCATTTCCCACAAACTGGTGGCATGGATATAAGTCGCCCCAAGGAGTTACTGCCAGATACTCGGTTCCCGAACCACATCCGGAAAGTCGTTTGTACACGCAAGGTCCGCCGGTCAGATCGATCATAAAATGGAAGAAGTTAAATCCATTTCCTTCTTTTTCACGTTTGATCATTTCTTTCGCAAGGCGGTCATATCCCTCGCAGATTACCGGAATGTCTTCTTCGCGGATCGCATATGGTTCACTCGGATCTGCCACAACCGGCTCAACCGAAATCTGCTTGAATCCCTCATCGGCAAGATGAAGCACATCTTCCACAAAATCCAGGTTATAATGTGTAAATGTTCCACGCGCATAATAACGGTTCTGTCCGCGGCTTTCTGCCACTTTTTTAAATTTATCCAAAATGAGATCATAACTTCCGTCGCCGTTTTTATTTGGGCGCATGTGGTCATGAACTTCTTTTCTTCCATCGATACTGAGGACAATATTGTCCATCTCTTTATTGGCAAACGCAATGATATCGTCATCCAAAAGCACACCATTGGTCGTCAATGTAAAACGAAAATGCTTGTCATACGGCTCTTCCAGACTTCTTCCGTAGGCAACGAGTTTTTTTACCACATCAAAATTCATAAGTGGCTCTCCCCCAAAGAAATCCACTTCGAGGTTGCGGCGGCTTCCGGAATTTTTCACCAAAAAGTCGAGTGCTTTTTTTCCCACTTCGTAGCTCATCAATGAACGGTCTCCATGATACTCGCCCTCACCGGCAAAACAATAACGGCAGGAGAGGTTGCAGGCATGCGCGATGTGAAGGCACAACGCTTTTACCACGGTCTGGCGTTTTTTGAAGTCAATGACACCGTCTTTGTACGTATCTTCGGTAAACAGTGTGCCGTCTTCCCGCATTTCTTCCAGATCCTGATACAGTTCTTCCATTTCCTCTTCTTTTACTTCCGGATATTTTTTCAAAATTTCCGCTGTGATCTCTGCTCTTTCTTTTGTCTCATACATCCCGATCACATCATATGCCACATCATCCACGACGTGGATCGAGCCACTGTTTACATCTAAAACTATATTATAACCATTATTTTTATATTGATGAATCATCTTTTTATCCTCATTCCATTGAATTCAATAAGAAAGGACTTTACCCGACCAAAATCAGGCAAGCCCTTTGCCACTTTTCGTACTTCTTAGATACAATCTGATCTTACTTGTTCTCGCAGCTCTGGTTTCCTACTGTGCAAGATGTCTTACAAGCAGACTGACAAGATGTCTGGCACTCACCGCATCCGCCTTTTTTCATTGTATCTTTCAGATTTTTTGTTGTCAGAGTTTTAATTCTTTTCATGATAATCAATTCCTCTCATATTTATCGTACTATGATTCAGTATATCACAACTTTTTCTCAATTTCAATGGGGATTTCTTATAATTTTTCCTTAATCCAGCCACTCAATCTTTTCAATAACCGGCTGATTTGATTTTTCTACCGTTCCGTTGCTGTCGGTGACCGGTGTCTTTTCACAGATCTGATCCACAACCTCCATACCTGATGTGACGTGGCCGAAGCCGGCGTATTCTCCATCAAGATAGTCTGCATCCTGATGCATGATAAAGAACTGGGAGCTTGCGCTGTCCGGATCCTGCGAGCGCGCCATCGAAATCGTGCCGCGGGTATGTTTGATCGAGTTTTCTACTCCATTGGAGGAGAACTCTCCTTTAATCGTCTCATCAGAGCCGCCCATTCCGGTACCTTCCGGGTCGCCGCCCTGAATCATAAAGCCGGAGATGATGCGGTGAAATGTCAAGCCATCGTAAAATCCTTCCTGAACAAGTTTGGCAAAATTTGTCACCGTGATCGGGGCTTGGTCGGCATCCAGTTCCACTTCAATCGTTCCATAATCTTTGACTGTGATCTTGGCGTGATGCTTGCCGCTCAATTTTCCTTGGATAGCACTGCCACTGGCTGTCTGGGTAGATTCCTGTGCGGATTTCTCTGTAGATTTGGTAGAATCCGTACTTTTGTCTGCCGTTCCTGCGGAGCCACATCCGGTAAGACAGAGTGTCGTCGCTACTACGGCGGTTATCAGGTTTCTTATGATTTTTTTCATTTTATTTATTTCCTTTCGTTCTTATAATCTGTTTCATTTTTTCCACACGCTGCTTTTCCGAATCATTCATATCACGAGTAAGAATCTCCATCATCGCCTCCGTCTCCTCCGGAGTAAATGACAGATTCTGGCTGCGAAGTTCCCTCATCGCCTGCATCACAAACGGTGCCGCCGCTTTCATCTCGATTCCCTTTGTCTGTGCTTCGAGCTGCTTCAAAATCTTCGCTTTCGCCGGGTTCATCTTCGCATACATCTCTTCCAGATTGCCCATTATTGTCCTCGCTCATTGCGGATAAAAAGACAGACATCATGTCAACCATGTCCTGTTGTTCGGGAGGTATCCGGCTTTTCAAAAACTCCATCATGCCTTCCATATTCCCCGTCCCGGAATCCGACTGTTCTGCCTCCTGTTTCATTTCCTGCATCATCGTCATCATCTCACGAACATGGCGGAACATAAAAATCTGCAATAAAAGGTCGATGATCTGCCGTTCATTTTTCCGACAGAAAACTCGGATACTCCGAAGAAGCCCTTCGAGATCGATCCGGTTTCCAACCGGCTGATCGAGATAAGGCAGTGCCGCCTTCAAAAGCTGCACATTGGTATTGTCCACAATTCTTCCTTCCCATTGCAACATCTGTCCCACTTCCGCATTCCTTTTCTTCTAGCATATGCGTGTTTTTCAAAAAGAATGCCTATTGATAGTTTAAGCGCTCTCTGGTAATGTTTTCCAGCACTTCGGTAAGATACCGCTTGGCAACATATTTTGCCATCGGCAGATTCAGATCCAGGTAATTGCCACAGGCTTCCGGCGCTGCTCCCGGAATCTCCCCTTCGTATTCGCTGATAAATGCAAACATTTCTTTGAGCAAAGGCACGATATCTGCAGATTCGTAATCGCCGGCAAGAATCAGGTAAAAGCCGGTGCGGCAGCCCATTGGGCCAAAATATACAACCTTTTCTCCCATCGTATCGTGGTTTCGTAAAAATGTCGCACCCAAATGCTCTACCGCGTGAATCTCTGCGGTATTCATAACCGGTTCAAAGTTCGGACGTGTCATGCGGATGTCAAACGTCGTCACAATGTCCGTTCCGGTGCAGTCTTTGCGGGAAACATAGACTCCCGGAAGAAGTTTTAAATGATCTACGGTAAAACTGGCAATCGTTTCCATTTCATCCTCCATTTCTAATAATTAACAAAGACCACATATCTTTCCCTGAAAAAATATGTGGTCTGGTTTCACAATGTTACGTTATTTATTTGATAACCTTAACCCATCCTTCCGGTCCTTCGATATGACCCATCTGGATGCCGGTAAGTGTATCATACAATTTCTGTGTAACTTCACCCATTTTCTCCATACCGCTTGGGAAGCAGATCTCTTTGCCATGATCATTGATCTTTCCAACCGGAGAAATAACAGCTGCGGTTCCACAAAGTCCACACTCTGCAAAATCTTTTACTTCGTCAAAGTATACTTCTCTTTCTTCTACTTCAAGACCAAGGATATCTCTTGCGATTGTTACGAGAGAACGTCTTGTGATCGAAGGAAGAATACTGCTGCTCTTTGGTGTAACCACTTTTCCATCTTTTGTAACAAAGATGAAGTTTGCTCCACCGGTCTCTTCTACCTTTGTTCTTGTCTTAGGATCCAGATACATATTTTCAGCGAATCCCTGATTATGTGCATCTACAATCGCATGAAGACTCATCGCATAGTTCAGACCAGCTTTAACATGCCCCGTACCATTTGGCGCTGCACGGTCAAAATCACTGACACGGATTACGATCGGTTTTGCGCCGCCCTTGAAATAAGGACCAACCGGTGTCGTAAATACACGGAACTGATACTCTTTAGAAGGAGCAACTCCGATAACCGGTGCGATACCGAACATATATGGACGGATGTACAAAGAAGCACCGGAGCCATAAGGTGGCACGTAAGCTTCGTTTGCCAAAACAGTCTGTACTACTGCATCTACAAATTTATCTTCCGGAAATGCCGGCATCTCAAGACGTCTTGCCGTATTTGCCATACGCTCTGCATTTAAGTTAGGGCGAAAGCAGACAATATGTCCATCTTCTGCTGTGTAAGCTTTTAATCCCTCGAAACAAGTCTGTGCATACTGAAGCACACCTGCACACTCACTCATTGTGATCATAGGGTCATCGATCAAAGCACCCTCGTCCCAGGCACCATCTTTGTAATGAGCCACAAAACGTTTGTCTGTGTCATGGTATCCAAATCCCAGACTGGACCAATCAATGTTCTTTTTTTCCATAGTTAACCATCTTCCTTTGACGTATATTTTGTATCTTTTAGTTTACTCTCATGGCAGAGAACTGTCAAGTAGTATCAGTCTTCTTTTTTCTCTTCGGCTGTATTTTCCACCTCAGGGATCTCGTTCGCATCTGACTTTCCGCCCTCTTCTTCGGACCAGTCATGTGCCTTAATTTCGGCACGGCGAACCTTTCCGCTGATTGTCTTTGGCAGTTCTTTGGCAAAATCCACAATCTTAGGCCACTTATAAGAAGCAACATTTTTCTTCAAGTATTTTACAATATCATTTTTCATATGCTCGTCACCTTCGCTGCCATCCGCAAGTACGATCGTCGCCTTGATTGCCTGACCACGAAGTTTATCCGGCACAGATGTCACAGCACATTCCAGCACATATGGCAGTTTCATGATCTCATTTTCAATCTCAAATGGTCCAATACGGTAACCGGAAGATTTGATCACATCATCAACACGTCCGACATACCACAGATATCCGTCACTGTCCATGCACGCAGTATCACCGGTGTGATAATATCCGTCATACCATACGGAATCGGTTTTTTCTTTGTCATTGTAGTATCCGGTAAACAGGCCATTTGGCACACCATCAGCAACCTTAACTACGATTTCTCCCTCTTCGCCGGTCTTAGCGATACTTCCGTCGGAAAGCATCACGGCAACTTCGTACAATGGACTTGGTTTACCCATGGAGCCCGGACGTGGAGTCATTCCCTTGATATTACCGATCAGCATCGTCGTCTCGGTCTGTCCAAATCCTTCCATAATATCAAATCCCGTTTTTTCTTTAAATTTCTCATAAATTTTCGGGTTCAATGCCTCGCCTGCCGTCGTTACATTCTGCAGCGAAGAAAGGTCATATTTTTCCAGCTGCAAATGAACCATAACACGATATGCCGTCGGTGGTGCACAGAATGTTGTAATTTTATATTTTTCGATCATCTGCAAAATCTTTTTCGCATCAAAATCGTCAAAATCATACGTAAAAATAGGTGCTTCGCAGATCCACTGTCCGTATAATTTTCCCCACAGAGCTTTTCCCCAGCCGGTATCGGAAATCGCAAAATGAATGCCGTCCGGGTCTACTTGGTGCCAATATTTGGCAGTGATGTAATGTCCCAATGGGTATTTATAATTGTGTGTCGTAATTTTCGGATACGATGTTGTACCCGAAGTAAAGAACATCAGCATCGGATCGTCTCCGCCCGGCACATCTTTTGGTTTTGTAAAGTTTGCCGAGAAAAACTGAATGTCTTTGTTAAAGCAGTGCCAGGACTCGCGTGCGCCGCCTACCATGATTTTCAGTTTCAATGTTGTATTTCCGCGGGAAGCCTTATCCACTTCACGGGAAACATCGCCGTCTGCCGTACAAACGACGGCATCCACTTCACCTGCTTTGAAACGATATTCGAAATCTTTGCGAGTAAGCAGATTTGTCGCAGGGATCGCGATGGCCCCAATCTTATGAAGCGCAAGGATGGAGAACCAGAACTGGAAATGACGTTTCAAAACGAGCATTACCTTATCTCCGCGCTTAATTCCGAGATAACTGAAATAGTTTGCTGTCATATTAGTAAATTTTGCGATATCACGGAATGTGAAATAACGCTCTCTTCCATCTTTCGACACGTGAAGCATCGCCAGTTTATCCGGACATTTTTTTGCCATTACGTCAATTACATCATATGAAAAATTAAAATTCTCATCGTTTTTAAATTTTATGGAATTCAAAATTCCATCTTCACCAAATCCTGTTTCAATATATTGATCCGCGATTCCGACCAAATCAAACTTCTTTCCTTCGGTATAACTCATATCTTTCTCCATTTCTGCGTTCGTAATCACGCCAAATCCATGTTGTTTTAATTTACACCTCACGTAGTTTTTAAAACTACGTGTATCTTTATCATATACTACACACCCCCTAGTGTCAAGTGACTTTTTACGGTTTCGTGAATATTTTATACTATTTACATTTTCTTTATTTCTTTTGCAATTTTTATATGATAGAATAGAGGGAACGGTAACGAAAAGGAGTTGAGATTCGCATGAAGAAAACACGCATGGATATCTTTCTTCTCGCCGGACTTTTGATCGTGGGACTGCTTCTCGCCTGCTTTGTCTATCTGCCGCACGGAGAAAATGGTTCCGTCGTAGAGGTCCGCATCAAAGGAAAAGTCACTGCCACTTATCCGCTTTCTTCTAACATAGAAAAAACGATCACGACGGAAGCCGGCGATTCCAACACATTTTGCATTAAAGACCAAAAAGTCACAATGACGCATGCTTCTTGTCCGGATCAAATCTGCGTCCGTACAAAAGGCATTTCAAAAACCGGCGAAAGCATCGTATGCCTTCCCCATCAGGTTGTCCTATCGATCACCTCGACTCAGACATCACCTGAGCTGGACGGAATCAGTGGATAAGGAAAGGAGACACATATGAACCGCTCTAAAAAAATAGCAGAATATGCTCTTTACACAGCATTGGCTTTTTTGTTTGGCTATCTTGAAAATCTTTTCCCGCTGCCGCTTCCATTTCCGGGAATGAAGATTGGATTTGCTAATTTGATATTTGTTCTCATTTTATATAAGAAGGGGTTCCGTTACACCCTTTCGCTGTCCCTTTTGCGAATCGTTCTGAGTGCCTTTACTTTTGGCAGTCTGTTTAGTTTATTGTACAGTCTTGTGGGAAGTATCCTCAGTCTGATACTGATGGCAGGTCTCAAAACAATGACCAATAACCGGTTCTCAATGCTTTCCGTCAGTACTGCCGGCGGCATAGCTCACTGCATGGGACAATGGTTGGTTGCCTCGCTCGTCGTAGGTTTTGACTCTCTTCGCTGGTATGCTCCCATTTTGTATTTCAGCGGCCTGATCTCCGGATTTTTTATCGGTTTTTTGGCGATGCAATGCGCAAAACGCACGGTTTTATAATCTTTTAGCCATATTTTATATATTTTTATATTTATTTTATTGACTAATAGCTCAACTAGTGATAAAATGTAAATCGTTGAAGGGGTTGTGAGTACAAAAAATATGTAAGAAAATTTCTTTCAATAAAAAAAAGGGGAAGACGACCATGAGTAAAAATGTTGGAATTGTACGTCGTTTGGATAACTTAGGTAGAGTTACCATTCCGATGGAAATGAGAAAATCACTTGGAATTGAAAATCGCGGAGAAGTTGAAATTTCTGCTCAGAAAAATGCAATCATGATCAAAAAACATGAACCAGTTGATGTATTTACCGGTTCAGATAAAGATTTGATTGAGTATGAAGGAAAATTAGTTTCCGTAGCTTCAATTGAAGCATTAGCAAAGCTAGCTGGTTTAATTTAATCATATATCCCTTTAGTGTGGCTGGAGCCCCCCTAGACTCCAGCCTTTCCTTTTTTATTTTAAGTAACCACTCGGTTGCTTTTTTTGTTGTACCCGACGACTGCCTGTTCAAGTAATCAAAAAAACGCAGGCACCTCTTCCGTTGCCTGCGTTGTGTCTTTTTATTTCATCAGTTCTTTATATACCTGATTTTTTGTCATTCCACGGTCTTTCGCCACCGCTTTCATTGCCTCTTTTCGCTCCATCCCCCGGGAAAGATAATTTTGCATATGTTCTTCGATCGGAACTTCTTCCCATTTCTGCTGTTCGATGCTTTCCAGTTCTTCAATGTCTGCGCCCTCCACAACAAATACAAATTCGCCCTTCGGATCAATTTTTTCATAATAAGTACAAGCCTCTTCCAGCGTACACTGCATCACTTTTTCATGCCGCTTGGTAAGTTCCTTGCAAACCGCGATTTTCCGTGTTCCCGGAAGAACTTCCGCAATTGTCTGCAACGTCTTTGTCAAGCGGTGTGGTGCCTCGTAAAATACCGTCGTATATGTCGTATTTTTCAGGCGTTCCAACGCTCTGGCCCGCTCTTTCTTATCCATTGGGAGAAATCCTTCAAAAGCAAACCGGCGTGTCGGCAGACCGCCCAGCGTAAGCGCCGTGATAACAGCCGAAGCCCCCGGCAACGAAGTCACCGGAATCCCTGCTTCGTAGGCAGCAAGTGCCAGTTCGGCTCCCGGATCCGAGATCGCAGGCGTACCCGCATCGGTCACGACAGCGATATTTTTTCCTGCCAGCAGTTCATTGACAAGCACTCCTGTCTTCTGAAATTTATTGTGTTCATGATAACTGGTAAGTGGCGTCTTGATATCAAAATGATTGAGAAGTTTAATTGTCTGTCTGGTATCCTCGGCCGCGATCAGATCTACTTCTTTCAACGTACGCAGCACTCGTAATGTGATATCTTCCAGATTTCCGATTGGCGTAGCACACAAATATAAAGTTCCCATAATAGCCTCATTTCCTAGTAATTCTCTAACAATTGTTCGGTATACACATTTACCTCTTTATAAACAATAAGCGGCTTTTCTATCTTCATTCCCGGATTACCGCCACGTGTCCCTTCGATCAGCACCATATTCGGCTCTTTGTCCACATACGGATAGACAAGCTGCATCCGCTTTGGCTCGATCCGGCAGGCGGTCATTTTACTCATAATCTCGCCAAGCCGTGACGGGCGGTGTACCATAAAGAAATGTCCACCTGGTTTCAATAATTTTGCACTTGCTTTCAGCACATCCTCCAGCGTACATTTTAACTCATGACGTGCAATCGCCTTATGTCCCGTAGGATTCGTAAGTCCGTGGGATTCGCTCATATACGGCGGATTGGTCGTTACGACATCAAAAGAAGCCGCTCCGAAAATAGCCGCCGCTTCTTTGATATCTCCGGTTGTAATATGCACTCTGGAGTCTAATTTATTATACTCGACACTTCGTCTCGCCATGTCTGCGATATCGGTCTGAATTTCCAGTCCCTCGATGTGCTCCGCTTGGGTCTTGGCGGACAAAAGAATCGGAATGATACCATTGCCACAGCCGAGATCCAACACCTTTTTTCCTTCCGGAACATAGGCAAAGGACGAAAGCAGTACCGCATCCATGCCAAAGCAAAACCATTTGGGGTTCTGAATGAGCATCAAGCCGTCCCGCTGCAGATCATCCAGCCGCTCCCCTGATAACAATCCGTCTTTCATCAGATTTTTGATTTACCTTCCTTTTTTTCCATTGCTTCCAGTGCTTTTAACTCTTTGTCATCTTCCTGTTTTCCATGATCGCGTTTGCGTTCTTTGCGGAATTTAAGCTCTGCTGCCATGTATTCACGCACTTCTTTTTCGTCATTGTCAAGAGTTACGATGACGCGGACTTTCTGTTTCAATACACTGACATTCTGCACTTCCCCATTGAGGCCGTCCGGCGTTTTCACACGCGTTCCGACATTTGGCAGGCTTCGGTTTAATTCCTCGTAAGCCTCTTCCTCATTTTTCAGACAACACATCAAACGGCCACACACTCCCGAAATCTTCGTCGGATTGAGTGACAGATTCTGCTCTTTTGCCATTTTGATGGAAACTGGTGCAAATTCGGAAAGATAAGTGTGACAGCAGAGTGCCCTTCCGCAGATACCAATTCCTCCGCGCAGTTTTGTCTCATCACGAACTCCGATCTGACGCAGTTCAATACGTGTACGGAACACCGATGCCAGATCTTTGACCAGTTCACGGAAATCAATTCTTCCATCTGCCGTAAAATAAAACAATAATTTGTTGCGGTCAAAGGTATATTCTGCCGCGATCAATTTCATTTCCAATTTATGTTTGTCAATTTTCTGTTTGCAGATGACAAACGCCTCTGCCTCTTTTTCGCGGTTCTTTTGTTCGTGTTCCTCATCCTCTTTCGTCGCTAAACGAACGATTCCTTTCAGCGGTGCCACAATCTTTTCTTCCGGCATTTCCGTCGGTGGAAGAACTACTGTCCCCATCTCGACTCCTTTTGCCGTCTCCACGATCACACGCGTTCCACGTGTTATATTTTCTTTTTCCTTTCCCGGATCAAAATAATAAATTTTGCCCGCCTGGCGGAAACGTACTCCGATAATAATCTTCACTTTTTTACCTCACTTTATCTATTCTTACTGCTTCATTGCACAAAGCATAAGCTCCATCGCCACTTCAAAGTTTACATTGGCTTTGAGTCGAAGTTTCGCCTTGTCAAAAGCACTTAATATCTCTTCAATTTTCTCATAATCACGCTGGTTTGCTTCTTCCGATATCGCACGAAATTCGCTTTGAAATACCAGCTGATTCATATTTTTTGTCGCCTTAAATAAAAGCACATCGCGGTACCAGAGAACCATGAGGTCAATATAATCTTTGATATTGTCCTTGTCTTCCCCGATCTCCTTTATTTTTTCAAGCATTTCCGAAACGGTCATATTTCTTACATTTTTTAACAAATATAATACCTGATTCTTTTTCTCTTCAAAATCTTCGGATTCGATGTAGCGGATTGCTTTTCCAAGATTTCCCTGCGCAAATATGGCACTCGTCCGCGCGCGGTAATCTACCACATGGTAATTGTCGATCAGATATTTCTCAATCGCTGCCGTCGTAAGCGGTCGAAATTCCAATGTCAGGCATCGCGACTGAATCGTCGGCAGAATCGCACTCATATTACTCGTGAGCAGAATGATAATCCCATATTCCGGCGGCTCCTCGATGGTTTTCAAAAGGGCATTCTGCGCCGCTTCGGTCATTCTCTCGGCTTCCGGAACGATAAATATTTTGTAGGGACTGGAAAATGGTTTGATCGCCATCTCGGAATTGATTTTTTCACGCACATCATCCACACCGATACTCGACAATTCTCTCGTTACCCAGATCACATCGGGCTGATTTCCGGAATCAATCTGTTTGCAGGACGGACATTTCCCACATGGCCGCACCTCCTGCTCTGCCGTACATTGAAGCCCTGCCGCAAACGTTCTCGCCATCGTCTCTTTGCCACATCCCACTTCGCCCTGGAAAATATAGGCATGAAACGGCTTATCTTCGCGGATCGCCATCTGCAAATGTTCTTTTATATCTTCATGCCCCATTATTTCTGAAAATAAAAACATAGGTACCACCATCCTTTCCTCATGTCAGTATATCTAACAGCATCCCCCGTATCTCGTCAATCTTTGCAAGAATCCCGAGGTGGTCTTTTTCTTCTTTGATCAGTTCTCCCGCGAGCTCATCCAATGCCACATTGACACGTTTGATCATGCCATACACGCGGTGCCGTCCTCTCCGGTCAAGGAAATTTTCACGGCTGAATTTATGCGAACGGTTTACGATCTCGTTCATAAATTCCTGGATCAGTTTCCGGTACTGGCGCATATCACGCACATCCATGTGCTTGCCCAGTTTTTTCCCCTGCATCGTAATGTCTTCCATCATGAGTGAAAGGCGCGCCTGCAGTCCCTCTTCTTCCAGAGAACTCATCAGCGTAAATTTGAAATCTTCTCCCGTATTTTGCGTCTGTCTCGTCGTCGTTGCAGCCACGGTCTGCTGCATCGGATCTACTTTAATTTCCATCCTTTCACACCTCCCTCAAAATGCAATCCATTCCATTCTCTAAGTATACCATGAAATTCGCCGGTGTTGCAACTATAAAAATCACACGTGATGCTGGATCATCGTTTCGATATGAGAAAGCGCCTCTTCAAAATCGTCATTCCGGACACGGATGTCGATGCCTGTCTCATCCAGTTTTTCCTCCGAAAAGTCCTCTTCATCTGCGAGAAACCGGCGGCACAGTTCTGCCACGCACGGCGTATTCTGCTCTTTTTCGCGTTTCAATGCGCGTTCGATACGATCAAAATCATCCACTTCTATATAGATTGGAACGACCTGATCGATGCCAAAAAATGTCTCCAGTTTGCGATATCCTTCCAATGTCGTAATCAGGATATAATTTCCTTTTTCCAGATTGATCTGTCCGTCGTTAGCAGTAAAATAGTACCATGGTCCATGCACCGTCTGATACACGCGGCATTCAATGATCTTATCGTCTTCCTGCATCTCGTGCATTTCTTCTTCACTGACAAAAAAATACTCTTTGCCATAAGTCTCCCCGGCACGGAGCGGGCGCGTCGTATATGTCACCACTTCCTGAAGTTTCGGAAAATCCTCCACGATTCTCTGATACAGCGAATCTTTTCCTGTCGCACTCTTCCCCATAATAACAAATAATTTACCCATTGCAATCCCTCCAAATCTTATTTTATCTCATGGCAGACAAACACTCTGCCGTTTTCAACTCCACGCACTTCATAACCGGATCTTTGTCCGTCCAAAAGCACGTCAACCATTTCCTGCGAAAATATTTCACCGGCGACCGCAAACGGCACTCCCGGCGGATACAGATACACGTCCTTCGCCGCAGTCTGACCGACCGCCTCCGCAAGCAGGATCTCTTTTTTCGGAAGCCGCTCTGCCTCATGACTGAACATCCGCTGCTCCGGCGGTTTTATATTGTACGTAAAGGTCTTTTTCGCCCCCTTTTCCGCATACGATAAGGACCGGTCAAGATCACACAAAGCTTTTGCAAAGCGGTCAAAATGTTCCGCTGTATCGCAGATTGTAGCCATCCCCAACGCATAATTGCCACAACTCATTTCTAATTGAACTCCGTAACGCTCCAAGAGAAGTTCTTCCAGCTGCTGCCCGGTAAATTCTGTACGAGCGGTGCTGATAACAATTTTCGACAAATCCATCTTCTCGCAACGGACAGTTTCCAATTTTTGTAAACTGCCTGTTTTCTTATAAAAATCATTGAGATTTTTTACAAAATGTTCCGCGGAAAAGGATTCTTCTGTCTTCACATATTCAAAGCACTTTGCGATCGATGCCATCAAAAGGTACGACGGACTGCTCGACTGGTAAGTCTGAAGTGCCCACAAGAGCCGTTCTTCATCAATGCGGTTTCCCGTCTGATGAAGCACCGCCGTCTGCGTAAATGCCGGCAATGTTTTGTGGAGACTTTCAATCACAAGGTCAGCCCCCTGCCGCACCGCGGTTTCCGGAAAAGTCGGAATCCAGTTAAAATGTGCCCCATGCGCTTCATCCACAATAAGTGGAATATTTTTCTCATGTACCGCCTCCGCGATGCCGGCAATGTCCGAAACAATCCCCTCATACGTCGGCGATGTGATCATCGCACATTTGATATCCGGATTTTCTTTTAGCCGGCGGCGAATCTCTGAAACTTCGATCTCGCCCGCAATTCCCAGTTGTCCCAGCATCCCTTCCAGCCGATGCGGAACCACGTAAACCGGTCGAAGTCCAAGAAGTTTGATCGCATTGTAAACCGATTTATGACAGTTTCTCGCCACCAAAATCTTGTCCCCCGGATAACAGCACGCCGTAATCGCCGCCAAAATCCCGCACGTACTTCCATTGACCAAAAGATAGGTCTGTTTCGAATCATAGTATTTGGTCAGCTCGTCCATCAGGTCGCGGATCATCTCCAACGGGTGATGCAGATCATCTACCCCCGGGACCTCCGTCACATCAAGAGAATAGGGGTCCGGCATCATACACAGCGGATTTCTTTTGTGCCCCGGCATATGCATCGGCACGATATCCTTCTTACAATATTGGGATAATGTAGTAAAAAAGTGATTTGACATGTCTTTCCCCTTCCTCGTAGTATTTCTTTAAGTATACCATTTTTCTCTTGTTTTTCAATAGGAAGTCGTGTTATATTATTATATAAACCGTAACTATTCAGGCTTACTGTGCAAAAGCAATGGAGCGTCGTGCTTGCACGTAAGAAACATTGTTTTTGCATAGTGATCCTAATAGTTACAAACATACTACATACAGAAATGGAGATTCCTATGACAAAAATAGTTCTTATGGCGACTGCCTTCTCAAAAAATTCCATGATGGGGATGGTCATCGTCGCTTTGGTATGCATGGGTATACCTTTTATCGCACTCGCGTATATGAAAACGAAAACCGGTGCAAAGATCACATCCTTTTTGAAAGGGCTTCTTTTTTACGCACTGTTTGCCTTTGGCGTAAGCGGACTGATCAACATCCTTCTGCTGGGCGGCCTGTCGCTTTCTTCCGTATTAAACCGAAGCATTCATCCGGTATATTATGCAATATATGGTGCTGTACTTGCCGGCATTGTCGAAGAAACCGGTAAATTTATCGGATTAAAGTATATGATGAAAAAGAATCCGAACAAGCAAAATGCTCTGCTTTTCGGTCTCGGTCACGGAGGTCTGGAAGCACTCGCTTACGGAAGCTCTCTTTTTATGGGAAATTTTGTACTGGCATTGCTGGTAAACTCACTTGGTGTCGATGAATATTTCAACAAACTCGGCATTACCGGGGAAAAACTGGTGGAGCAGAAAAATAATCTCGCGGCCCTGATGGCGATTCCGACAAGTGAATACGTCGCTTACGGCATCGAGCGCGTCTTCCTTCTTGCGCTGCAGATTGCTTTAACAATCCTGGTCTTCATGGCGGTCAATAACCGGAAGCTCAAACCGATGTTCCCGATCGCGATCCTGCTTCACATCATCGCGTACATGCCATCTTATCTGAACAATATGGAACTTTTGAATCTGACATTTAACCTGCTGATCACCGGTGCGGTCTGCGTGATCGTAGCGGCTTATGTCTACCGCATTTATCATCAGATCAGCGATGATGGCACAATCGCTTCAAAAAAATCTTGACAACTGTGTCGATTTGCGATATTATATATATGAATCAATGGTGATTCGCCTTAGGCGAGTTGCCATTTTTTTATTGCCGTTATCATTGGGATAACCTAATGATTGCCTATATATAGTTTAGTTCTCTATTCCCCAGAAAAAGGTCACATTGTGGCCTTTTTCTCATATCTGCCGATTGCCAAATGCTCCCCTTTTTGCTATACTAAAATTAACTATTCAGGATGAAAGAACACGAAGTGTTCGAAATGCGAATGCGTGGGAGAGGGGGCCTGAATAGTTACTATTCAGAAGAATGATAAAAGAGGTCTTTTTATGACAGAACGCAGAGAATTAAAAATTTCCGTGCGTAATCTGGTGGAATTTATTTTTCGAGAGGGAGACATCAATTCTACCGGTCTTGGCACCCGGAATCCGGAGGCAATGCAGCTCGGTAACAAAATTCACAAAAAAATACAAAAAAGTATGGGAATCGGCTATCAGGCAGAGGTTCCTTTATTTACGTACGTCACAATGCAGAGTGAGGAAACCGGTGAAGAATTTGATTTAAAAATTGAGGGACGCGCCGACGGCATCTTCCGCGACGACTCCGAAATTCTTGTCGATGAGATCAAGGGTGTTTTTATGGACATCCACCAGTTAAAAGAACCTCTTTTGGTGCATAAAGCGCAGGCAATGTGCTATGCCTATATGATCTGCGAAACCGAAAATCCGGCATTTATCACCGTTCAGGTGACGTACTGCCATCTGGAGAGCGAGGAAATCCGCCGTTTTCCGGTCACCTACCGCAGTGAAGAGATCCGCGCGTGGTTCCGGGATCTTGTCGACTTGTATACCCCATGGGCGCGCTACGAATTTGACTGGCAGAAAAAGCGAAATGCTTCCATTCAGTCGCTTACGTTTCCATTCCCCTACCGCGACGGCCAGAAAGAACTTGCCGCCTGCGTATATAAAACGATCGAGCACAAAAAGAAAATTTTTATCCAGGCTCCCACCGGTGTCGGAAAGACCATTTCCACCGTATTTCCGTCGGTAAAAGCAATGGGCGAAGGGCTGATCGACCGTCTTTTTTATCTGACTGCCAAAACGATCACGAGAACAGTCGCGCAGGAATGTTTCCAACTTTTGTCAGAGCAGTCGCTGCATTTTAAATTTCTCACGATCACGGCAAAGGAAAAAATGTGCTTTCTGGAAGGCAGCCCGGAGTGTAATCCCGCCTCCTGTCCGTATGCCAAAGGTCATTACGACCGCGTCAATGACTGCGTTTATGATATGCTGATCCATGAAAATGACATGAATCGGGATACCATTCTTTCGTATGCCGAAAAACACAATGTCTGCCCATTCGAAATGTGCCTCGATGCAGCTCTTTTTGCAGACAGCATTATCTGCGATTACAATTATGCTTTTGACCCCAATGTCTATCTGCGACGATTCTTTTCGGAAGAAAAAAAAGGAAATTTTGCCTTTTTGATCGATGAGGCCCATAATCTCGTAGATCGTGCCAGAGAAATGTACAGCGCCGTGCTGGTGAAAGAAGATTTTTTGAAAGTAAAACGCATTATAAATGAGGAGTCCACTAAAAATTACCCATCCGAAATAAAATATTTATTTAAAATTTTTGCGGCTTCGCTGGACCGGTGCAACAAAACCATGCTTGAATGGAAGCATGCCTGCGATCATTTTGAACTTCTGGAGGACATTTCTTCTTTTGAATTTCAACTGCTGCGTGTTATAAACAGTTTTGAACTTTTGACGAAAGAAGTGAAGGAACTTCCCGAGCGCGAAACGATTTTAAACTTATTTTTTGCTGTCCGGCATTTTCTCAATATGAACGACACCAAGGATGAAAAATACCGCATTTACACCGATTATGAGGAATCCGGGAATTTCCGCATCAAACTGCAATGCATGGACCCTTCGACACGGCTCAGCGACGCCGAAGAACAGGCACGCAGTACAGTCTTTTTCTCTGCTACTCTGCTGCCGATCCGCTATTATATGGAGCAGCTTTCGACGACCGAAGAAGACTATGCCGTCTACGCCAAATCTTCGTTTACGCCGGACCAGCGGCGCATCGTGATCGCCAATGATGTCACCAGCAAGTACACACGGCGTTCTGTCTCGGAATACCGCCGTATCGCCGGCTATATTGAAGAATTTGTGCAGGCAAAGCAGGGAAATTATATCATTTTCTTCCCTTCCTACGCCTTTTTACGCCAGGTCAAAGACCAGCTTCATCTCCCGGAGCAGACACAAATCGTCGAACAATGTCAAAATATGTCAGAATCAGAAAAGGAAGAATTTCTGGCTTCTTTTGATGCCGAAAATGACTACACTCTTGTAGGCCTCTGTGTTATGGGCGGCATTTTCAGCGAAGGGATTGATCTGAAAGAAGACCGTCTGATCGGTACCGCGATCGTGGGAACCGGCCTTCCGCAGGTTTGCGAGGAACGCGAATTATTTAAACAATATTATGATGAAAAAAATGGACACGGCTTTGACTATGCCTATCTGTACCCCGGCATCAACAAGGTTTTTCAGGCGGGCGGCCGCGTGATCCGTACTTCTTCCGACCGCGGTGTCATTCTACTCTTAGATGAACGCTTCGCCGGCAGCAGCTATTCCCATTTATTTCCAAGAGAATGGGTACCTTACAAGATTACAAATAAAAAAGGAATGAAAGATATCCTCCATTCCTTTTGGGAAAATCCGGATTCCTCTCCGGACTAGCGTTTGAAAACTAGATCAACTTAATTCCATCGGACCGAATTTCAATTTTCTTTTCTTTCATGAGGCGTCCGATTGCTCGTTTATAAGCATTTTTACTCATTTTAAATTCACGCTTGATGATTTCCGGCGACGTTTTATCATGAAATGGCAAAAAACCACCTTCTGCCTCTAATCTTGCAAGAATACTTTCTGCATCCATTCCCATCTGAACCGGCAGTTTTTCCTGCAGACTGAGTGTCAATTTTCCATCTTCCCGGATTTCTTTGATACGGGCATGAACATTGTCTCCCACATGAAGTTCGCGGTTCATCTCATTGTGAGGGATCAACGCAGAATATTTATCTGCCACTGCCACAAAGGCACCAAACGAATCCAAAATCTCATACACTATTCCATCGACATGATCGCCCTCGGTGAAGTCTCCATCGGTGCGAAGATAATCATAGATATGCATCGTCGCACACAGACGGCTGCTCTTATCGATGTAAAGTGCTGCCAATACCTGCTCGCCTTTTTTTACACGGTGTGTCTGCTCTTTAAACGGCAGGAACAGGTCTTTCGCAAGCCCCCAGTCAAGAAATGCTCCAATTCCCGTCACATCGGTTACTTTCAAGCGTGCCATCTGTCCTAACTGCACATAAGGTTCTGTCGTTGTCGCGATCAAACGGTCTTCCGAGTCTTTATACAGAAACACCTGAAAAATATCACCACGCTCGGTTCCCTTCGGCACCTGATTATTTGGCAGGAGCACTTTCAGTTCCGGATATTCATAAGAACCGAGGTATACTCCGTTTTTCGTCATTTTTGTCACATACAGACGCGACATGCGTCCGAGTATTTTTTCTTCCATAGTCTGCACGATTATTCCCTTTCTTCGATTCTGCCCTTAAAGCAGGTAATCGCAAATGGGGATTTTTCTTTATCCGTCATAACGACATAAAATCCCTCTTCCTGTTCACATGTATAACATTGTATTTCATCGCCAAGTTTCGCAGCCAAACGGTATTCGACACGGAGCTCTTCCACTTCAAAACCAAATGGCAGGTGGTCGGCTGCCAGACGTACGTATTCTCCATTATTCATATGGGAGTTGGTATCCATATGATTCTCGCACACCGTAATACTGTCACAATATACAAGATTTTCCGGTATTTTGATCTTTCTTGGCTTATACTCCATCGGATACGGCTCTTCCATCCCATAAGCCTCATAATCTTCCGGCTCCGGCTTTACCGGCGTTCCCGTCTTCTGATCAAAGAAAAACCAGTGCGAATCCGCATACGCAAGTGTTTCGCCCTCTTCTGTTTTCATCACGAAATTACGCATTCCGAATACACCCCTCATTTTGTAAGGCCATGTCGATACCTCAAACACTTCCCCCATGATCGGACGGCGCTTGATCACAATATCCCAGGAATTTACAAGCCAGGCATGTGCATCTTCACTTTTTAGATCCATACAGGAAAGTCCTACATCTTCACTGTGAAACAAACTGCAGTCCTGCATGGCATTTACGATAGCATATACTTTTAATTTACCTTCTGTGTCAATTCGGCTGTACGACACACGATCTTTACATTTGTACATTGTACTCATCTCCATCTTTATTTGCTGATCCATCTTGACATCCCGGAGCCATGGTTTCCAAATGGTCTCTTATGAAAACCAAGTTTTCCGTAAAATTCTTCTTTATTCATCGCCGACATGAGGTTTACCATGATGGTTTCCCCCTCTTCCACCTGGTCTTCCAGCCAGCTAAGTACATTTTCTATAATTTTCCGCCCCAGTCCCTGTGACTGGTAATCCGGATGCACGATAACGTCACAAATAAAGAACACATAACCACCGTCTCCGACTACCCGCGCCATGCCGACCGGTTTGCCGTGATCAAGCGCAATGATCTTATAGAGCGAATGCGACAATGCACGTTCTGCACGCTTTGGTATAATGCGGATAAAGTCGACACTTCCCCGCAGATTATTGTAGTCTTCTATCGATATCTCGTGTCCAAATGTAATCTCTTGTATATTCATGCATCTTATATGAACTGGTTTGTCACCTCATCATAATGATAGTCCAAACTTCCCAGGCTTTCACATAAAGCCTCTTGGTCGATCTCATTGGTTTTGCAAAATTCCTCAAGCGTCGCATATTGATCGCGCAGCTGCGTGTTTGCATAGCTCAGCAAAATAATGGGGTCACCCGGTATGTTCATAATTTCCTCTCTTTCCCGCACTCTACGGTGCACTTTTCTACCTTATTTCTGTTTTTGCAGTAATTTTACTGCTTTTTTATGTAGGATCTTTTGCTTTTTTCAATCCTGATATCATTTTATAAGTGTTCGTGGTTTTTGTCAATAGTAACTATTCAGGATCAATGTAGGAACATCAATGAATCGTCGTGCTTGTACGTAAGAGGCTTTGATTTGCCTACATTTTGATCCTAATACGGCTCTCTCTCCCCACATGAGCATTTTTAGCCTTGTCAAAGGCGGGAAAGAACACGAAGTGTTCGAAATGCGAATGTGTGGGAAAGGGAGCCTGAATCGTTTATATTTTTCGGATATTTTGTCCCTTTTCCGCACATACTACCCGCAAAAGGAGGTTTTTATATGGCGAGTACATTTTCCAAAGATTTTTCCACCAATAAAAAAAAGATTGATTCTCTTCTTCAGGTTGATAAAAGTTTTGACCTGATCTACCGCGTCATCACAATTGGCGGAAAAACCGCCTGTTTTTACATTATTGATGGCTTTTGCAAAGATGAAGTGATGGAAAAGATCATGGAATTTCTCTATAAAATCACACCGGATCAAATGCCTGAAACTGCGCACGATTTCTTAAAGAGCAGCCTTCCTTACGGCGAGATTGATCTGATTGAAGACGAAAATGCCTTGATTCAATGGGTTCTTTCCGGCGTTCCGGTGCTTCTGATCGATGGTTACGACAAACTGCTGTCGATTGATTTTCGAAGTTATCCTGCCCGCGGTGTCGACGAGCCGGAAAAAGACCGGGTTATGCGCGGCTCCAAAGATGGTTTTGTCGAAACGGTCGTATTCAATACGGCTTTGATCCGCCGCCGCATCCGCTCGACGGAACTTGTTATGGAAATGCATACGGTCGGCAAAAGTTCCCGCACCGACGTTGTCATTGCCTATATGGGCGACCGGGTCGAAAAGGAAATGCTGGATGACATCCGAAACCGCATTGACAGCATTGACATTGACGCCCTGACGATGAATCAGGAAAGTCTGGCAGAATGCCTGTATCAACACAAATGGTATAATCCATTCCCCAAATTCAAATTTACCGAGCGCCCTGACACTACCGCTGCCAGTATCCTGGAGGGAAGTATCGTCGTTCTTGTGGACAATTCACCGTCTGCCATGATTCTGCCGACGTCGGTCTTTGATATTATCGAAGACGCCGATGACTACTATTTTCCCCCCATTACCGGGACCTATTTACGCCTATCACGTATTGTCATCAACCTTGCCGCCGTCTTTCTGACGCCGGTTTTGCTGCTATTATTGTCAAATCCATCCTGGATCCCGGAATGTCTGAATTTTATCAAGATCAGCGAACCGGTCAATGTGCCGATTCTTTACCAGTTCCTTTTGCTGGAATTTGCCATTGACGGCCTGCGGCTTGCCTCGCTCAACACTCCGACGATGTTTAGTACACCTCTGAGTGTAGTAGCCGGTATTATTTTGGGGGATTACACCGTAAGTTCCGGCTGGTTTAACGCCGAAGTGATGCTTTATATGGCGTTTGTCGCTGTGGCAAATTATACGCAGGTCAGTTTTGAACTTGGCTATGCACTGAAATTCATGCGTATCATCCTTTTATGCCTCACCGCATGGTTTGATATCTACGGCTTTATCGCCGGCACGCTACTGACCATCGCCTGCATCGTATTTAACAAAACCATTTCCGGAAAGAGTTATATTTACCCACTCATTCCATTTAATCTGCGCCAGTGCATGAAACGATTCTTCCGCGTCAGCCTGCCACGTTCGGAGAAGAAAAATTAATGGTGTGGTATTGTGGCAAAATGAGAGTCCGGATTTCCCATTCGGAACCGCTTCCGCTTAGAGAACACACGTAATGGTGCATGAGGGCAAAGAACGCCCTCTGTGCACCAACGGTGTTCTAAATTCCTCATTGTGAAATCCGGACTCTCATTTTTAATTAATACTACAACCATTACATAGTATATACATTTTTTAGTTTTCCACATGTCTTACAGCATGTTAAATAACGAAAAGGATTTCTAAAAAACTCCCCCTTGTCGGGTTGAAAAATTTATGTTAGAATGATAGTAATCTCAAGGAAAGAGGTATGACATCATGGAGACATTTTTCACAGATGACGATCTCTTCGATTTGTTAGAAGAATTGGATCGAGAAAACGCAGAAATTGAATTATTGGAAACCGAAGAAGAGATGGAGGCATCAAACCGACGATTTGAGGAAATCATTTTGAAGCATCGAAACGATTAAAAAAAGAAGCTGCTGCATTCGTAATGCACAGCTTCTTTTAATTTTAGGCTTGTTGCTTATTCTGCCGGTTCCGGGCGGGAAAAGGCAACATATTTTGGCTCTTTTCCCTTTTTGCGTTGCCTTTCTTGCTTCTTGCCAGCGGTAAAAGCAACGGATTTCGCTTAGTTTCCCTCTTTTCGTTGCCTTTTTGCCCACAACCGGCGGGGAAAGGCAACATATTTTGGCTCTTTCCCCTTTTTGCGTTGCCTTTCTTGCTTCTTGCCAGCTCTAAAAGCATCGGATTTCTCTTAGTTTCCCTTTTTTCGTTGCCTTTTTTCCCACAACCGGTGGGGAAAGGCAACATATTTTGGCTCTTTCCCCTTTTTACGTTGCCTTTCTTGCTTCTTGCCGGCTCTAAAGGCAACGGATTTCGCTTAGTTTCCCTCTTTTCGTTGCCTTTTTGCCAGCGCCACCCTGATAAAAGCAACCCCTTCCCATCATTTTCCCTTTTCTCGTTGCTTTCCAAACCCCATTTTCCCCTGCGCCTCTCGCCTCACTTCCCCAGCGCATTAAAAAGAAGCCGTAGTTTTCTCGTGAGGGATTAGAACCCCGTCGGTGCATAGAGGGTGTTCTGTGCCCTCATGCACCGCTACGTGGGTTCTCTAAGCGCAAGCGGTCCCGAAACGAGAAAACTACGGCTTCGTCATCTATACACAAAGCACATACATATAATACAATTTCATTGGCCATTTCAACTGTCCGTAGATACGGTGACGGATGACACGGTATTCCTGGCGGTATTCGTACACTTCCGTCTTATCAAACCGGTCTTTGCTAAATTTCGCACAAAATACATCCGCGATGAAAGCATGAACCATTTCTTCTTCCAGTTCATAGGCCTCTGCAATCTCATGGCTGTATTCTGCCACTGTCTGGCCGGTATAGCGGATGTGTTTCTGCACAAACGCCTTTTCGAGCTGATGATAAAGCAGAAGAATCTGCCGCGATGTCTTGTCGTGGCGAAGCTGGTTCTTGAAAATCATAATACGCACGCGGCGTTGAATTTCAGCTGCCAAGATAAGTGCAACGATAACAATCAGCACGATCAAAAGTATTTTTACAAATATTGGCATTGTTTTTGACTGGTCAGAAGAATTGGAATCCTTCTTATCAGCTGACTCACTTGGAGAAGTTTCCTCCTGTGTCTGATCTTCGTGATTGTAATTGTCTGTCTGAATATTTTCAAACGTCATATCTTCTTCCGGTTCCGGCGTCGGTGTTGCGACAGAAAGTTGTCCTTCGCCCCCGCCATTTCCATCACTTTGATTCTGTTTCTGATCTTGGCTCTGTTCGGAATTCTCATCGGAAACCGGCGAAGATTCGGCATCTTCATCACCTCGTCCCGGTGTAAATTCTACCGGAACAAATCCGTAATCTTCCTGATAAACCTCAACCCAGGCATGCAGATCCTTATCGCTGACCGAGATTTCCGTCTGATCATTTGTCACATCAGCAAGTTCCTCTTTGCTGACATAAACGCCTTCCGCATAACGCGTCGGAATTCCGATACTTCGCAAAAGAATGGCCGCCGCTGTCGCATAATGGGCACTGTAGCCTTTTTTATTCTCTTTCAAGAAATACGTAACTGCCTCCTTCAACCGCGGTGTCTTGCCCGGCGAAAGAGTGTATTTGGTATCATTCATGATATAATTTCGCGTCTCTTCAATGATCTGATAAAGAGAAGCCGAACCCTGCTGATACTGCTCCAGCAGATTTCCCTGTGCTGCCAGATATGCCTTATATTCTTCTGTGATCGACGTGGCATCTTCCGGCACTTCCGTAAAATATTTTTTTACAAATTCTGTCATCCGGTTACGTTTTTCCTGCGTTTCCGTCCAGTATTCATTTCCGGCAAGATTATAATGGTTCGCGATCAAACCATTTTTCAGCTCGCGGTATAACATTGGATAATATTCCGTCTCATATTCAATGCCCGGAACGGCAGACAAACTTCGCCCTCCGGCAAGAGAAAAAGCCGCCGTCGGATAATACGGAATGACATAATTGTCGTAGCCAAATGCCAGATTCTTGATCTGCAGTTTGCCGGTATTCCAAATTTTATCATTTCCCGTCGTCTGTTTGTCACCAATCTGATTACGCAGTGAAACATGCCAGCCGTCCGGCGACAGATTCAGCAGAGTAAGGGCATTTAACGCATTGGTGTACTCCTCTTCCTTAATCGTATGCCAGCGGTTTTCATCGTACGCTTCACCGGTATACCCTTTCAGGTAAAGTCCATCGGATGTATTAAAATCCCCTTTGATCTTTAAAATCGTCTTTCCCGTCCGGTTCACTGAATTGTGGTTTCCGATTTTTCCATAATCCATGCGGTCCCCATTGAAATATTCACGGAGCCACGTAAGAATGTCCTCCGAATCCCATGTAGTCAAAGAAAGTGCTGTATTTCGCACTCCGATGATACGATTCTGGTTGCTGTCATAGCGTGCCGGTGGGACAACTAGATAACTGATGCCTCCCGCGATCACTCCGACCGCCGCCAAAATCAGAGACAGCTTCTGGCGCATACGTTTTTCTGTCGTATCAAACCTCAGAAATCTCGTACCGACAACTGCGACTGTTGCAAAAATGTATGTGATCACATTGGAAAAATATCCAATTTTCCCCACTGAAAATGGAATAATAACAAATAAAATCGTCACTGCCACATACACAGAAGAACGTCTCTTGCGGTAAAAGCAGGTACTGATCACTGCGATCAGGTATACACTGAGAAGGCTGAGAACCAGCATCGTACAATATCCGACATCCGCGGTCTCTTTCTCAAATCCTTTTCCGGAAAGAAGGGATCTCGTCGTCTGGGTATAGTTCATAAATTCCTTCAGATACGTATTGACGATTGTCACGGCACCCTTTTGCAGCACCGTACGGAATTTCAAAATCGTAAGCACAAAAAATGCTGTCAGACCGAGCATTCCATACAATTTTCCGTGATGAAATGTCTCAAGCACCGTAAACAGACCATAAAATAAGAACGCAGCCAGCAGGATCACCAAAGCAAGCACACCACGGGAAAATGTCAGACCGATACTCATCGCCCCGCACATAACTGCGGAATACATTCCGAGAAATACCAATAAAACCTGGCTGATCTCCAATATGAAATTCGAGATTTTACTATTCTTCATAGGTATCTCCATCCCTTCGTAAATCCATAATCTGCAATTCGTTTACTTCGAGTCCTTCCAGTTCCGTCACATCATGATCAGACACAGTAAGATACAGACCCGATTCTTTCACTTTTCCGCTTTCCCATTCGATATAGGCTTTCAAAAGTTCCTGCGGATCCTTCGTTGTATGACATTGGAACAGATCTTCAAACATCCAGAACAATTCTTCTTCCTGTTCGATCAGCTGCTCCTGGATCAATTCATTGACATTATCGTACCAGATAAAATGCTGTGGCACGCCCTGACTCAAAAATTCCATCGCCACGGAATACACACCCTGGATCAAAAGATCGGCTTCATTCGCATCTTTCGCACTTAGGTCGATGAAAATATGCACCGCTTTTGCCAGCGGAAGGCTTCCTTCTTTTACCATATAATGTCCGGTTTTACTGCTGAGCTTCCAGTGAATCTGCTGGAAACGGTCACCGTCTTTAAAATCACGGATATCAAATATTTCCGACGGATCATCTCCTTTTTTATACAAGGAAAAACGGTCACTGTCTTCATTTGTCTCATTATACCAGCGGGTTTTTCCGAGGTATACTTCCGTCAATGGCGGCATGACAAGCACATCCTGCACTTCGTAATTTTTTCCCACTTTAGCCGCAAAAATATTGAGATAATCATAAATTTTTACCTTATCGACACAAATCGACACATTTCCACAATGTTTCATCACGACAACGATACGGCGGCTTCTCCTTTTCCCATTGTCTACGGAAAAACGCACTTTCATCTTTCCGCTTTCCCCGGAAAAGAAATTCCGGTATCGCACCCACGCGATGCCTTTTGTAACCGGCAGCCATTTGCTTGTATTTTCCAATGACAATGTAATGGTTGCACGTCCCGGTTTTTCAAGGGAATCTTTTTCAGCTACCGGATTTTTACATTCCACTTCGGCGCTGATATGCACGCGGAGCAGAATCAAAAAGAATATCATAAAAAACGGTATGACAAGCAGGGCTCCTACGACTGCAACCGTTCCATACTGGAGACAGAATACAGAGATCAGAAACCCTGCCAGCACGATCAATAAATAAATTAACGTTCCTATCGTCATGGGGACACCTCCTAAACGTAACTCCGATACGTTCTCTCTTACAATTTAGGAGTTGCTGTCTTGCCTACGATCTCCTCAACGATGTCCTGTGCGGTCACGTGGCTCATACGCGCTTTTCCATTGAGAAGAAGACGGTGGGCAAGCACACATTTTGCCACTTTTTTCACATCTTCCGGCAGAACATAATCACGTCCGTTCATGAACGCATGTCCTTTTGCCATATCTACAAATGCCAATGTTCCACGAGGACTGACACCCAGAGAGAGCATCGAATGGCGTCTCGTCGCATCGACGATCTGCGAAAGATATTTGAGCACTTTATCATCCATATAAACAGCACGAACCTGCTCCTGCATTTCGAGCACTTCCTGCTTTGTTACAATTTCCTGTACATAGTCGATCGGATTAGCTTCCTGACGTTCTTTAATCAGGCGCATTTCTTCTTCCATTGACGGATATCCCATGGAAATACGAATCATAAAACGGTCAAGCTGAGACTCCGGAAGCATCTGCGTACCGGCAGAACCGACCGGGTTCTGAGTCGCTACAACGACAAATGGATTTGGCAGCTGTCTTGTGACACCATCGACCGTAACCTGTCCCTCTTCCATGACCTCCAAAAGAGCAGACTGGGTCTTTGTCGAAGTACGGTTGATCTCATCCGCAAGCAGAATATTACACAGGATAGCACCCGGTTTATACTGCATTTCCCCATCGGCATCCAGCATATTGAAACCTACGACATCACTCGGAAGAACATCCGGTGTAAACTGAAGACGGCGCTCGGTCAATTCCATCGCACGGGAAAAGCAGACTGCCATCGTCGTTTTTCCTACCCCGGGAATATCTTCGATCAAAATATGCCCTTTGGCAAGAATCGCCGTCAGAACCATCTGAATCTGCTCGTCTTTTCCTCGAATAACTTTTCCTACTTCATCTAAAATATCTTTAATCTTTTGATCCATCTTATCATATCCTTTACTATTTTATGACAAGGCGCCCACTCTTCGAATGGACGCCCACCTTTTTTATCCAACTTTTAATTTGAATTTCTGAATCGCTCTCTCGTCGTCATCATCGACTTTTTCGATAAATCCTCCGAGTCCGCGGATCTTATCTTCAAAATTCTCATACCCGCGTTCGATATATTGAATTTGTTCTACAGTTGTAAAACCATCTGCCACCAAACCGGCGATCACGAGTGCTGCTCCGGCGCGAAGATCCGGTGCACTTACGGTAGCTCCGGTAAATCCTTCCACTCCGGTAATGATCGCTGCATTTCCTTCCACATTAATATTGGAACCCATGCGGCGAAGTTCGCTGATGTATTTGAATCTTGTCTCAAAAATTGTCTCAGTTACAATGCTGACTCCTTCGGACAACGCCAAAAGGGTAACCATCTGTGGCTGCATATCCGTCGGAAATCCCGGATACGGCATCGTTTTTACATTCGCATATCCCATGCGTCCATTGGAATGCACACGCACACAGTCATCGTACTCTTCCACTTTCGCACCAATTTCAATAAGTTTCGCTGTGATAGCTTCCAAATGCTTGGGAATGACATTGCGGATATAAACATCTCCGCCTGTCGCTGCTGCCGCGATCATATACGTTCCGGCTTCAATCTGATCCGGAATGATCGAATATTCACTTCCATGCAGACGTTCTACCCCGCGGATACGAATCGTGTCAGTACCGGCACCTTTGATATTGGCTCCCATGCTGTTCAAGAAGTTGGCAACATCTACGATATGCGGCTCTTTTGCCGGATTCTCGATAATTGTCTTTCCTTCTGCCATACACGCCGCCATCATAATATTGATCGTTGCACCTACACTTGGACAATCCAGATAAATATGGCTTCCGATCAACGTCTCTGCATATGCATCAATCTTTCCATTATGAATCGTCACGGTTGCGCCAAGCTGCTCAAATCCTTTGAGATGCTGGTCGATCGGACGGCTTCCGATCTGGCATCCACCCGGAAGGGCTACGACCGCTTTTTTATATTTTCCGAGAAGTGCACCTACAAGATAGTAGGAACCACGGATCTTACGGATATATTCGTCATCGACATTGACATCATTAATGACAGCCCCGTTGATACGGACTGTATGCTCATCTATTCTTTCTACAATTGCTCCGATTCCCTCAATGGCATCGAGCAATACTTTTACATCATCTACCTCCGGAAGATTTTCGATCAAAACCGGCTCGTCTGCCATAATTGCGGCAACGATGATACCCAGTGCTGCATTTTTCGCACCGCCGATCTGAACTTCTCCCTGTAGTGGTCTTCCGCCTTTTATAATATACTGCTTCATATCGACCTCTCCATTTTTACTTTTCTAAATTATCACATCATTACTAGTATACCACATATCTTCATTTTGTAAAATGTCAATTTCATTACTTTTTTTAAATATGTGTTATGATTTTTTTACAGAATAGCCAAATTTTCCAATTTTTTCCCCAAGTTCAAAATATTCACCGTGTGAATACGCAACAAGCCCCAGTTTATTTAATTCAAATTTTCCGGTCTCATTCATATATTTTTCGCTTACCTGCACTCCTGCCACCTCGGCGATAAACATATGGTGGCTTCCAAGTTCCAGCACGTCTTTTACCTTACACTCAATATTTACCGGACTTTCCGCAATGATCGGCGCACCTTTGAGATGCACAGCCGGTGCCGCTGTCAGGTTCATTTCTTTAAATTTGTCCACATCACGGCCGGACTTCACGCCACACCAGTCCGTCGCACGTGTCAGTTCTTTCGATGTAAGATTTACCACAAATTCGCCGGTTTCCCTTATGATATCATAGGAATACCGCTCCGGGCGAACGGAAATGGAAAGCATCGCCGGATCGCTGCAAATCGTGCCTGCCCACGCTACCGTTATAATATTGGGAGTTTCTCCCTCTCGTCCACAACTTACCATCACTGCCGGCACGGGATATAACATATTGCCGGGTTTCCACTCCTGCTTTTTCATCTCGCTCCATTCCTCCTTCATTTATAAGCGGATCTTGTAGCAGATCTGCTTCTCCAGATTTCTGTGATGTCCCAAAAAGTCATCCATTTTTTCATAATCACCTTCGAGTACGATCACAATCTGTTTACCATATTTTGCTATCATTTCGCGAATTTTTTCCACGCTCTCCTCAGACAATGCCGGTGCATTTTCAATATACATACATCCGCCGATGAACTTTTCAATCCATTCTTCCAAATCTACTTCATCCAATTTTTCCGCCTGGATCTTTCCGATATTTTTGGCTTCAAAATATTGATTTTTCTTTAATTCCTTAAACAATTTTTTCGCTACGGCAAGCGAGATTCCCGGAGCTGCGCCGGTCAATGCAAAATGAATCGTCCGCTCCTCCTGAGGCATTTTCTTGATTGCCGTTTTCAACGTGCAGTATGTGATTCCATTTACAGACACATCTTCGCACGCTTCCACTTCCATCGGACGCCCGGAAAGCGGATGGGATTTTATACGGATCTTATCCAGATTCATCGTATCTTCCAGATTGATGACCTTGCGTTTTTCTTTCATTTCCTCAAGCTGGTCTTCCAACGATTCCAACTGCGTTGTCGTCTGTTTTTTTACTGCCGTTTCCAGCTTCGGCTCGTCTTTTTCTTCCATCTCATCATCTTCTGCTTCTTCTCTGGCTGTTGCCGTCTCCATAATCTCCTGTGCCTCTTTGGCTACGATGGCTTTCGCATCCAGTTCTTCGGTTGTTTCCTGTTTATCGGTATCCAGTTCCTCCGGAAAATCATCTTCATCATCAAACGTATCAAGATCCACTTTAAAATAGTTGATCAGGCGGTTAAGAAAGCCCTTTTTCTTCGGATGATCTGCCTCTTCCGCTTCCTCTTTGTCAGATTCTCCTTCGGTTTTTTCGGAATCGTCTTCGTTTTCTTCTGAAATGGTTTCTTCCACCTCATTCTCCTCAACCGGTTTCTCGGTCGCCTCTTCTGCCTCGCTTTCCTCGACCGGCTCTTCTTTCACTTCTTCCGTGACGGTTTCTTCGACCGGTTCCTCAACCAATTCTTCCGCCTCAGGCTCCTCGACCGGTTTCTCGGTCGCCTCTTCCACCTCGGTTTCCGTGTCTGGTTCTTCTTCGACTTCTTCTACTTCTTCGGCAACAGGTTCTTCGGCCGGCTCCCTTGTCATCCCGTAGTCGCCAAGCACGGCCGGCTGAACTTCCGGTTCCGACTGTGGTTCCTCATTCGACGCAATATCCATAACCTGCGCCGGCGCATAAGCTACTTTTACCTCTTCTTCATCCTCCGGCTCTTCCGGTTCCGGAATTTCTTCCCAATTCGGCTTCTGCCAGAGAGGGTTCAGACAGTTTTCGCGCAGTTCTTTCGCTTTCTCGACAATCTTTCCACTACCGAACCACAGCATCAGATCCTCACACTCTGCAATACAGTCTTCCCGTCTTCCCTGCAATTCATACAGTCTGGCAAGCTGGTAACCCCATTCTTCGGTATATTCATTCTTTTTCAATTCTTCCAGAATTTCAATCAATGTCTCATAAGACGCACCTTCCGCTTTAGCAAGCCGGTATTTCAACTCATATGTATCCAATGTCATCCCAGACACAATTTCATAAGCCTGATACAATTCTTTGGCTTCTTCCAGGTCTCCCATGCGGATCGTAAGCATCAAGAGACGGTATAGGGCAGGTCTCGAAGAGGTTCTGTGATACACTGTGTAGTATAACTCTTTTGCAATATCCATTTTTTCTGCTTTTAAAAACAGGTTGGCAAAAAGATAGAGATCTGTAATCGTAGGTACTTCTTCAAAACGAAGTTCTTCAATTTCCTCCATTGCCTCTAAATATTGCTTTTCCTCAATTAATTCGCGTATCTGTGCACATCGTACGCTGCTATCGTATCTGCCCATTTATTTCATCCTTTTAAATATTCTACTGTTGCCAATATTTCTTGTGGTACAGCCAGTCCTGCTTTTGTCCATTTGTGCATCATCATGTCCAGACTCTTTCTCGCAGCACGGTTGTCTCGAATGTATTTCTTCGCGGCTTCACTGTAAGCAGTCTGTCCTTCCAATGCCTTCATCGTTTCTGCGGAAAACGGACAATAGGTAAATAATATCGTCCTCGCCACACGGCTGAGTTTCATCGCGCCGCGTGCTTCACGCAGGATCCAGTCTGCATAATCTTTCAAAAATACTTCTTTGTGTTTATTGTTACACTGAACAAGCTGCGCGCGGATCTTATTTTTCCGCTCCTGGGAAAGCTCGCTGTTTTTCTTATAAAATTGCAAATAATCGCTATACTCGCTCGTAAGCGACGGATAACGGAAATCGTTCCAATGACTGCCGGTCTCTGTGCGGCATTTTTCCCAGCGGAAATTGCCCATAAGTTGTACCATTGCCAGACTCAGTTCCTTTTCCAGCCAAACCGGGACAAACAAACGTCCTTTGGATGTACGGCGTTTGCCCGTGATATCCTGCCACATGATCGTATTACGGCCGTATACCGGGAATAAAATAATGTCCGGCGTCACGCGTTCAATGACAATTGCTTTATTGATGTCTACATTTTCATAACTTACCAGACGCTCTCGGTAAAAAATCGAATAATCAATCTTTTCAATCTGGCGGATGGCATCATTTAACCGTTTTTCTGTCATATAGGAATTTTGCATATTGCTGAAAATACCGTCTGAACAGAGAATCGGTACAAACATTGTGACATTTCCATTGATGATTCGAGACGCATAACGGAACATATTCTGACATTCAAAATGCAGCCGCTGCTCCTTGTCCACAATTGCTTCGTCCATCTCTTTCTGTGTGATCTTCTGCTCTTTTAACTGACGACGCAGATAGGTGGCAAAGTCTTCATCAAACTCATTTTTCGAAGTTTCTTTGACACCATCATAAACGGCCTGCAGCCATTTTGACATCGTATAAACACGGCATCCATCCTCTGCCTGATCCGCTTCCGGCCGCAGTTGGAGCATCGTGTCCAGTTCTTCATCGGTCAGCAGTTTCTCGCTGACAAATCCATAGTCTAAAAACAGACGCACTGCCAATGGGATGTCCTCATCGTCCATACTTTTCTTTACGACAGCTTCATATATTTCATAGTATAACTTACTTATATTTTTACGCACTTCCGTCGCTTCCGGTGTTCTTGCGAACTTATCGGAAAGTGACATAAACGCCTCTACCGCCTCTGTAAATTCGCTCTTAACCCGCATATGAACCGGCGCGTATTCGACGATCTGTCCCAAGGATTCATACAAATATTCAATCCCCGGCTCGTCCAGCTTTTCAATTTCTTCCTGCGCTTGTCCTTCTCCGGACAAAAGTGCAAAATACAGCCGCTCCATCTTATCGCGGTCAAGCTGAATGGGAATTCCTGCCTTTTCGGTAAGAAACGTTTCCGTCTCATTGATCTTTTCCACAATCTGATCCACCGACTGATCGATGCGTGGATCGCGGACTCCTTTTTCCAAAAGAGACAATGCCAGTTTCCCAACGGTCTGAAAAAGCGCATCTTCCTCCAAAATCAGGCAGCGGAACAATCGGTGCAGCACCTCGCCCTGTTCACGACAGTATGCTAAAAATTCATTCACCACGTCACACTGCTCGCGGTAATGATACATCGCCACATACTGGCTTCCGCAGAAGAATTTTTTCTGCGCTTCAATCGGCATTTTGGCGCATTCGAGATAATATTTTCCAAGATCTTCCGGCTCCTGCAACGACTGCTGCATGCTGTTTTCCACTTTCTGCAGTGCATTTTCCACCGACACTTCAAAGCCGCACATCGTGGCGACCTGATCACATAATTCATATTTTTCTTTAATAAAGCCGCAAAGGCTCTCATTTTCTTCTCTTAAATGCTGTAGCTGTTTTTTTATCTCTGCCAGAAAATAGTTCAAAGAGGTAACAAGAAGTCCTCGATAATCCGGCTTTTCTGCCAATATCCGCTCAATACCTGCCATCCCCTGAACCGGGATAACAAAAACTGCACAATCGTCTTTTGCATAATATGTAAAGGAATGTAATTCTTTTCCAACATCACACGCCCCCAGGAAGTTCCCTGTTCCCAATACCATACTGATGCCATCTGCTACCAGTTCCACTCTTCCTTTTACGAGAAGAGCGATGGACTCCACTTTCGTATCCTTCTCATATAAAACAGCACCATTTTCAATCGAATTCATTGCGTTTTCTGTCAATTGTACTTTTTCTTTCATACGATACCTCCGTATCAGCACTGTCGCCCTTTTTCCCCGGATAAAATCCGTCAAATATAAAAAATCCGTGCGCCCTGCTTCGAATCAATCTCAATGGACGTTACCTCTACAGTTAACTCAATCCAGGCGCCCTTACGACACACAAGAAGTTTTGCTTAGTGCTGCTTCATTCCTGACCTGACACGGTTCACAAGTTCCTGTTGCGTAAGACCCGGATGTCAACGCCACTTATAAAGGGCAGCTCCTTATCAAAAGACCCTAGGCAAGACAACACCCCTGCTATAGCGGATTGCAGGTACAGGGCACCGCTATCTCCCCGGCTGCACGGAAATCTTAACAATGTTTAGTGTGAGTCACCTCACATGAAATAAGTATAATCGTTTTTCCCTCTTATGTCAAGATTTTCACATCGAAAAAAACGAATCATATATTGATTTTAAACACAGTAAGGAATGCTGCCTATGTCTGTTAATATTACCATCCTCCCATCCGATGCCCGCACAGACTACGCCCGCCACTGTCTGGCGTCCTATGGTGCGAAATTTCTGGATTCCTGGGGGAATTTTCCAGAAGAAGGAGTTGTCCTCACCGGAATTCCTTTTACAAAAAACGGAAAATCTCTTTTTACAACACTTCTTCCTTTTTTTACCATTGACTCTTTTATTAAAAAACTCACTCCGGATCACATTATAATCGGCGGAAATTTTCCGGCGGCGGTGACCGATTATTGTGCGATGCATGACATTCCCTGTTATGACGTGCTGCAAAGCCCGTCCTTTGGACGTCTGAACACACGTCTGACAGCAGAAGGGCTTCTCGCTCAGGTCATGTCCAAGACACCTTTTTCTGTATTAGAATCTAAAATTCTTCTTATTGGATACGGCAGAAGTTGCAAGAAAAATTCATAATCTGATCGGCCCCGGCAACTGCGAAGCTGTA
>OGQN01000268.1_pt1 | contig 51119 bp, 52 predicted proteins | sample 1553231 | NCBI WGS metagenome assembly OGQN01 (sample SAMEA2579950, study PRJEB22360) | human gut metagenome | biome: human gut; feature: human-associated habitat; material: faeces | place: Denmark | collected 2008/2010 | reverse complement strand
AAAAAATGTCACTTAAAAATGAAAATATGAGCAAAACATAGAGAATGTACTGACCATCAGTGGTGTTTGGCATAAAGTGGCTTCAAGTGGCATAAGTAGTGAAGACATGGTCTGAGCAGAATATAGAAGTTGTTATGCATCCAAACCATTACCTCGTATCAAATGCACTTTTAACACTAACTTCCTATTTTTCTGCGTTCTGCGTAGGTTTGCGTTCTGCCCTTATGACTCTCATGATTTAATTTTGCACCAAACAAAAAGCAAGGATTATGAGAAGTACATTTAAGACTGTCTTCTATGTAAATGGAAGCAAAGAGAAGAGTGGAATTGTCCCTATCATGGGACGGGTTACCATCAATGGGACGATTGCTCAGTTCAGTTGTAAACAGAGTATATCCAAGGAGTTATGGGATGCCAAAGCTAATCGGGCTAAAGGTAAGAGCCGTAAGTCTATGGATGTTAATCATGCGCTTGATAATATCAAGGCGCAGATAGCAAAGCATTACCAGCGGCTTTCTGACCGGGAGGCATTTGTAACTGCCGAAATGGTACGCAATGCCTATCAAGGTATCGGCACAGAGTATGAAACGGTGTTACGTGCCTTTGATAAGATGAATGCGGATTTTGCCAAACGTGTTGGGAAAGACCGTTCGGAGCGTACATACCGTAAATATCTTACCGTAAGGAAATATGTCGCCGAATTTATGAAAAACCATTATAAGCGTTCGGATATGGGGATGAATGAACTGACGGAAGAGTTTATCCATGATTATTGTCTGTATCTACGTAACGAGGTCGGACTTGCCCAATCTTCCGTATGGATATATTCCATACCATTGAAGCATATCGTAACTTCCGCTCATTACCACGGGAAGATACCGAGAAATCCATTTGCACAATATCATGTGAATCCTGACCATAAGGAACGTGGCTTCTTGACAGAGAACGAAATCAAAGCCATGAGTACAATCGAATTGGAAAATGCCAATTTCGCTATTGCAAGGGACATTTTTATTTTCGGATGCTGGACGGGTATATCATTCGTGGACATCAAAAATCTCACCACAGACAATATCGTGGAACTGAATGGCTCACGTTGGATTGTATCCAAAAGGCAGAAAACAGGTGTGCCGTTTCAAATCAAGCTGATGGACATTCCCGCTCAAATAATTGAGCGAAATAAGCCATTCAGAAATGGTAAGAATTTGTTCAACATAAATTCTTACGACATGGTAAATAGGCGCATCAAGACTGTGGCAAAAATGTGTGGAATAGAAAAGAACATTTCATTTCACCTGAGCCGGCATTCCTTCGCTGTTTTAGCCCTTAATTATGGTATGCCAATAGAAAGTGTCAGCAAAATACTCGGACATACAAATATCACTACTACGCAGATTTATGCAAAAGTGACCAACACGAAACTTGAAAACGACATTTCTGCTTTTGAAGATAAGGTTAGCGGACATTTCACCATATAAAGAATGGCTTATGAAAAGAAGTATTATAACAATGAGTGAATCCGGCAATATCATAATGCCGGACAATGTCACAGACATTTGGATGAGCGAACAGGAACTTGGCGATTTATTCGGAGTAATTGCCCCCACATTCCGAGCTTCCATCAGAGCCATATATAAAAGTGGAGCATTGAAAGAATACGAGGTTCAGAAGTATATCAGATTGGAAAACGGCTATCATGCAAATGTATTCAGTCTCACGATGATAGTTGCGCTTGCTTTCCGTATCAATAGTTTCGGTGCGGAACAAATGCGCAATGCCATTCTTAAAAGGATGTACTTGCGAAAAGAGAAAACAACCTTCTTCTTTTCGCTGGGCAGTAACGGGACAAAGGCTTCTAATTATCAGGCATAAAATCCAATAATGTGACGACATGAAATCATGAAACCGACAAATCTTTATCTGTCAATTGATTGCTGATAAAACACTCAGTTGGTAAAACGTATTAGTATTCAGTTGAACTAACGTATTGCTGTTTTACCAATAATACGTATTACCAACAAAAGCCCGAAGAAGCAGACCTGTAACGGATGCTTTTTCGGGTTTGCTTTATATGCTCTTTACCTGCTTCCTGTGCAATTCGCAGCAAGTTTTTCATTCCGTGTAAATTTTGCGCCGTTCTGCTGTGATTTGCTTATCAGGCTTTCGCGTGACTTGCCGTAGCTTTGCACTTGATTAACTATTAACGGTTTAAGCAAAATGTAAATGGCAAAGACAAAGAATGAGAAGGAGGAGTTTATCCGGGTGGGTACGACCCTCTACAAGTTAGTGAACCAGCCCCGTCTGAACGGCGGCTATGTGAAAAAGCGCATCGTGTGGAACAACGAGACACTTCGGCAGGACTATGGCAAGGACTATCTCGCCACCGTGCCGAAGTATGACGGTTTCTGCACCATTCCCGACCATGTGGAATACCGTCCCGTGGTGGACAAGTTCCTGAACCTCTACGAGCCGATAGGCCATGTACCAAAGGAGGGCGATTTCCCGCATATCCAATCATTGGTACGCCACATCTTCGGGGAACAGTACGAGTTGGGAATGGACTATCTGCAACTGCTTTACCTGCAACCCGTTCAGAAACTACCTATCCTGCTATTGGTATCGGAAGAACGCAACACGGGCAAGAGCACGTTCCTGAACTTCCTGAAAGCCGTGTTTCAGAACAATGTAACCTTCAATACCAACGAGGACTTCCGAAGCCAGTTCAATTCCGATTGGGCTGGCAAGCTGCTCATCGTGGTGGACGAGGTGCTGCTCAACCGCAGGGAGGACAGCGAGAGGTTGAAGAACCTCAGCACCACACTCTCCTACAAGGTTGAAGCCAAAGGCAAAGACCGTGACGAGATAGCGTTCTTCGCCAAGTTCGTGCTATGCTCCAACAACGAGTATCTACCCGTAATCATAGACGCGGGGGAAACACGCTATTGGGTGCGCAAGATAGACCGCCTGCAATCCGATGATACCGACTTCCTGCAAAAGCTGAAGACGGAAATCCCGGCTTTCCTGTATCACTTGCAGCACAGGACGATGGCAACGAAAAAAGAAAGCCGTATGTGGTTTGCTCCCTCGTTGCTGCATACCGAAGCCTTGCGGAAGATTATCCGCAGCAACCGTAACCGGTTGGAGATAGATATGCACGAGCTTATACTTGATATCATGGAGAGTGTAGGCACGGACACCTTCTCGTTCTGTTATAACGACATTCTTCTTTTGCTGGTACACTCGCAGGTAAAGGTGGAGAAGCATCAGGTACGGAAAGTCTTGCAGGAGTGTTGGAAACTCACTCCTGCCTCCAATGGGCTGACCTATACCACCTACCAGTTCAACTACAATCGGGAGTGCAGGTATGAGCCTATCAAAAGGGTCGGGCGTTTCTATACCGTCACAAGGGAGCAGCTTGATTCCCTATAATATCTTTCTCTTTTTGTTGAATTGTTGAACAGGTATATAACCATGCTGAAAACAAACAACATACGCTCTCAACAAATGCTCAACAATCGAAAAATGATGTTGAGGGAGGAACGGCAACCGTTTGTTGGATTCCCTATTTGTGAGTGATTTGTTGAGAAGATGTTGAGCGGTCATAATATTGAATATAAACAGATTACACCAATTATTCATCAAATCAACGTTTTTACAGTCATCATCAAATCCGTAGAAACAATATATCATGAACATCCAAGAAGCAACACAAATCAGAATCGCAGACTATCTGCAAAGTCTGGGCTACACGCCCGTAAAGCAACAAGGCAACTGCCTTTGGTACAAATCCCCGTTCCGTCAGGAAACGGAAGCCTCGTTCAAGGTGAACACCAACCGTAACCTGTGGTTCGATTACGGGCTGGGCAGAGGTGGCAACATCATCGCGCTGGCAGGGGAACTATATGCCTCCGACTATGTGCCTTATCTGCTCAATAAGATAGCGGAACAGGCTCCACACATCCGTCCCGTATCTTTCTCTTTTCGCCAGCAAGCATCCGAACCGAGTTTCCAACAGTTGGAGATTGGAGAACTTACCCATCCTGCATTACTCCATTACTTGCAGGAACGGGGCATAAACACCGATTTGGCGAGGTCGGAATGTAAGGAACTGCACTTCATCCATAACGGCAAGCCCTATTTCGCCATCGGCTTCCCGAATGTGGCGGGAGGATATGAAGTGCGCAACCGTTTCTTCAAGGGCTGCATTGCTCCGAAAGACATCAGCCATATCCTTCAGCAGGGAGAGCCGAGAGAGAAATGCCTCGTGTTCGAGGGCATGATGGACTACCTGTCCTTCCTCACGTTGCGGATGAGGAACTGCCCGACCATGCCGAACCTTGACGGTCAGGATTACATCATCCTCAATTCGGTTGCCAATGTTCCCAAAGCCATAGATGCGCTGCACGGGTACGGGCGCATCCACTGCCTGCTCGACAATGACGGGGCAGGAAGAAAGGCGTATTGGGAGTTGGCAAGGGAGTTCAGCGGACGCATCCGCGACTTCTCCGATAACTACAGCGGACACAAAGACCTGAACGATTACCTCTGCGGTAAGTGGCAGAATGTAACCGTTAATCCACCTCCACGAACCATCGTAAAACCCAAAAAGAAAGGACTTGGATTATAGCACCTTGAACAAGAAAAACGTGAGATGCTCAAAACTCATTCCATAAGGATTGGGAGGTAGCAAGTTTGTGTTTCGGGTGTACCGAAACCGCTTGCTACCCACTTCCCAAGTTTCGGAAGATGGCATCCCGTTGGTCTATACAGTATAATCAGTAACAGAATTAGAAGAAACGAAATATGGAACAGAACAAGGAACGTAACAAGGGTGGTCGCCCCAAGAAGGAAGCGACCGAGAAACTGAAATACCGTGTCGCGGTGAAGATGGCGACAGCCGACTACTACCGTCTGCTGACACGGGCGCATGAGGCTGGTGTATCACCGAGTGAATATATGAGGGGGTGTTTCCGGAACGGTCATGTGAAAGAACGACTGTCTGAGGAACACGCCGGATACATCCGCCAACTCTGTGGCATGGCGAACAATCTCAACCAGCTTGCGCACAAGGCTAACGCCGGAGGCTTCCACGATGAACGGTGGGACTGCAAGGTGGCAGTGGCAAGGATTCACGAACTCTTAACCAAGATAGGGATATGATGGCGAAAATCGTAAAGGGAAGCGACTTCAAGGGTGTGGTGGATTATATCCTTGATAAAGGAAAGAATGCCCAAGTTGTCGCATATGATGGCTTGTTTATGGAGAACAAGGAAACCATTGCCATGAGTTTCAATGCCCAGTCGCTGATGAACGGCAATGTGGCGAAACCTGTCGGGCATATCGCTTTGAGCTTTTCCAAAGAGGATGAGCCACGACTGACGAACCGTGTCATGGCAGGGATTGCACTTGAATACATGGAACGGATGAGGATTAAGAACACGCAATTCTTTATCGCCCGGCACTTTGACAAGGAACATCCGCACGTGCATATCGCCTTCAACCGCATAGACAACAACGGCAATACCATTTCGGACAGGCACGAGCGTCTGCGCAGTACCCGTATCTGCAAGGAACTGACCTTGAAATACGGCTTGCACATGGCAAATGGCAAGGATAATGTCAAGCGCAACCGCCTGAAAGAGCCGGACAAGACGAAGTACGAGCTTTACGACATTCTCAAAGCCGAAGTCGGTAGGTGCGGCAACTGGAACGTGCTTGTCGCCAACCTGAAACGGCAAGGTGTGGAAGTGCATTTCAGCCACAGAGGACAGACCAATGAGATACAGGGCGTTGTCTTCACCAAGAACGGCTATCGCTTCAACGGCTCCAAAGTGGACAGACGTTTCAGCTATTCCAAAATAGACAATGCTTTGCAGCACAACAGATGCAAGGAACGTATGGGAATGACTGCCAAAGCACATGAAGCGGTTATACCAAGTGCACCATCCGGCACGGCACAAAGCGAGTTGTTCAACGGTTCATTGGGACTGCTGAATGGCAGTGGCTCATCTTACAATGCCGCTGATGCGGAAGCCAATCAGGAAATGGCGGAGATACTTCGCAGAAAGAAGAAATGCAAACGGGGTATGAGGTTATAAAGCATTTAACTCATTGATACGGAATCCTAATCTCTAAATTTGAGAAAAGTCATTCCGTATCATTTTTAGATACGATAGTATTTGTTCGCTTTCGATATTACGCATATAGTTCTCCATATATTCCCAATCGGGAGAGCCATTATTATCAACAGGAAGCGTAATGATTTCTTTGGATAAACGATTGGCACTTCGTTTGTATCCAAAATTATATTTCCCCCTGACACGGTCTGCAATGGTTGTAATGAATGTACCTGTATATCTATTAAGGTGGTTGTTATAGCCTAATGTCATATCGGAGGTTGCTATGAAATCTTCAGCTTTGTACACAGAATAGCCCATTGACCCCTCTCCGTTACGAATAAAGGCTATACAGTTGCCTTTTTGAATTGTCGCTTTATCTCTGCTTACAAAACATAGTACACCATTATTCTGATTGGTTGCACCAAGATAACTAATACCTCTATCTGATTTTTCAATATGGTTAAGTCCTTTCGATTTTCCTGCAATGAGAGTAGGGAATAGTTCACACAAGAGGAAGTTCTTCCAAATCACCCCCCCGATTTGGATTTATTAACACTTATTCTGTCCTTGAAGACATTAAGCGTGGTGTTGAGTATATTGTACTCAACATCTTTCATGAATGCTGACATGAAATCAAAATCTATTTCGCCTTTATCGGTGGCAGGTAAATATACGCGACTTTTCCTTAATCTCGTAAGTGTTGCTCCATAACTTCCCCAGCTGAACTTTTCCACGAGTTTCTTTATTGCAACAATCAAGAACATCGCATTGTATCTGTCCAGCTTCGCGTGTCTGATAATCTGTATGTTCTGCCCTGTATAAAAAGAAGTGGGCTGATAGAATACTGTTTGTGTGTCCAGACCGATGGTTATTACGTTACCTTCATCAACTTTATAGCGAGATGACTGTTCTGTTACAAACATATCCATTCCGTTATTCAAGTCAGACCGAGTAATATACGGAATAACTCCTTCCTTTTGGTTAAGTTTATTCTTGTCTATGCCGCTATTAGTGGATTGAATAGAAAATTCTTCACCAAAGACAAACTCTTTCCAATTGGAGTGTAGCGATTTACCCCCCCCCAGTATATTGTTGATTATCAGTTGTTTGCATAATCTTTCTATTGTAGGTTTCAATATCTGCTGTTCTTTTTGCTTCATGTAGGCTTCCATAAAAGCCCAATCCGGTGCTGTACCATCTTGGTTTAATGGCAACATTAGTTTGAACGACCTTAACCTGTTGCTGTTCAATGAATATCCATGCCCGAACCGCTCACGTTGTTTGGTGATGCACATTGCCACGAATAAGAGTATATGCCTGTTCATCGGCACTAATGGAATAAGCGCAGTTACATGACTATCTAAAGCCATTTGGTATGGTTGATAGTATGCGATACCAGCTCCACCATCTCCGTCATTGTTCAAGGTAATAATATCTCCCTGAAATTGTTTTTTCCCGTTAGGAGCTACAAAATCTTTATATCCGTTATCACATTTTTTTGCTGAAACCAAAGGTATGTCGCCTGTCTGCAATGATGCCATATTGTTTTGATTTCCTTTCTCACAGCAGAAAAACTCTGACAGATAAAAGTCTTTCCAATTCTTATCTTCAAACTTATTCATGCTCGTTTACGGTTGGATTTACAGAATTTTCAAACAAATACCCCCTGCCGTGAGTTATCATATTGAACTCAAAGGTCAGATAGTCGGCCATAGTATTCTCAAAATCCTTTTCCGAGGGTATCTCGTCATTAAAGTAGTAGAAAGCATGAAGCCACTCGTCCTCCGCTTCAATAGTAGTTTCCACGCAGAACTTGGTTTCTGCTTCAATCCGTCCAAACCATACATCAAGCAAATGCTGACGCTTGTCTTTGGCACTTGCGGTCTCTTCCAAGCCGATATGCTTGCTCACTACAAATCCGTCATCTTCAAAATTGATGAATCTGCAGAGATGTTTCTTGTCGTGCGGTATTCCTGCCGTAAATACTGCTATACATGGGTTTGTTCCAACTCCATAGAAAGTGTTTTTATTCAAGGTAATAACACCTTCCAAGGTATGATGCTTCAGTATGCTGTTCTTGATATTTTGTTCTTCTTTGCTTTTGCCGGTAACAGAAGATTGTGGTACAATGACAATAGCCCTCGCACCCTCTGTCAATGAGTCGAGCAAATGCTCGGTAAAGCTAATCTCATACAAATCAGGATTAGCTTTAGAGCCTTGGGAATAGGGAGGGTTCATCATGCCGACTGTACATCCTTTCAGTTGTAGCTGTTTGGGATTCTCTTTCAAAAAATCTTTATTGTGCAGGTTGCTTTTTCCATCGCCACGCAAAATCATATTGGTTGTCGCTATCGTGAACATATACGGCTGTAGCTCAATGCCAAATAGTTGGTCACGTTTAATGCTTTTTTGTTGGTTTGTATCCTCTGTCATCTTCACCATTTTGTGCATTGCAGCAATGAGGAATCCTGCCGTTCCGCAACAGGGGTCAAATACCTTATCTGTCGGTTCGAGTTGTGCCAATTCACAAAACAATTCCGTTATATGCTTTGGCGTAAGCACTATACCCAATGTCTGCCCATCCCCACCCGAATAGGACATAAACTCGCCATAAAACCGTCCTAAATAGTCTTCTGACGAATTATGGTACCTGATGTTCTTGAATATGCTGTTATACAGGAACTCGGCATAATGTCTCAATGGCGTTTTACCCAATGTGGCATCTTTCTCGTTTATTTTTGTTGTGTCTCTTATGACAGAGAATTGGCTGAGTAGTTTATCTCGTTTGGTATCAGGCGTAACATTAACCCTCTTCAAATTGCTTTCAATAGCTTCATATATCTTCTGGCCGTCTGTTTTTATCGGGTCGCCAATCAGGGATTCGATGGAGAATGTTTTTTCCTCTATTTCCCTCAATGCCAGCATTATTCCTGACACGACCAGCGGTTTTTGTTCTGTTGTCAGATTTCCATAGTTACGCAAGTCGTTATGCAGCTTCTCGGCATCTTTTAGAATTTCAGCCGTTGTTTTTTCTACATCGGTTTCTTCTTGCAGTATTTCTTTCAAGTAGTATTCATTGATGTTGGCTTCATTGAAAGAAATGAATGTTTCCACATCGGGCAACTCTTGATAATCGCCGCGCTCATTCACAAAAAGGGGTGTGATTTTATGATGCTTTTCATTCCCCGACACGCCAAAGGCTAAGACTTTGTTGTATGAAGTGTTGGCTGCTAAATGCAAAGCATAATACAGAGCACCATTGACAGCATAATCCTTAACAAACTTTACATCTTGGGAGAGCAAGCCATTTTCATCCTTGTAGGCGTGTTTATCAAGAGATGCCTTATCCTCAATCACAAGAACAAAATCCTTGACCACCCCACAGTATTCGGGATAGCCTGCATGACCTGTTTTTGATTTTGAAGCTGTTTTTAAAGCTTCGTCTATTTCTTTTATATCACACCCTTGTGGCGTTAAATAAATATCTGCTTCTTGCAATAATTCATAAACCCAAAGGTCTGTCTTAACCTCTTTCTTCGCCATATAGTGATTACTCTTCGATTTTGTTGGGAACGAGTAAAACTCGCACATCAATATTCAAAATGTCTGCAATTTGATATAGCACAGGAATAGGAGGTTGTACTTTGTTTGTGGCATATAAATTGACCATATTAAAAGTCTTTCCAAGCCTGTTCGCCAATTCTGTTTGGCTAATACCCTTGGCTTCCAATTCCTCTTTTATCCGATTCATGCACACATCATTCTTGATTAACGACTGCAAAAATACAAAATTTTATTTGGTAATGCGCTATATATTCAGCAGAAAGTAGTACCTTTGCCCAAAATACAAGCGTTATTTGAAAAGCAAATTTGAGAAATACGATGAAGTCTGCAAGTTGGCAAATCGTAACCTGTTAAAATGTAAAATCCGTGTAAGTTATTCTATATCAGAATGTAATTTGATATAAAAATCTTTTGATTTAGAAATTGCTGCAAAACTACTTGGTAATCATACGGTGCGCCAATGCAGTGCGGCGCATGGCGTAATATGCACCGGTTTTTATTCTATTTTAGGAGATTCAAGCACTTTGTCGAGGCTCTTGCGCTCGATATATACCCGGCTGTCACGATAGATTCGCGGTACGTTATATGTACGGACGTAGTAGGAAATCTGGTCTCTGGTCATGCCGTATGCCCCCATGGCTTCCGGCATAGAGTAATATTCGGCTGCCAGTTCGGGGTTGATACCCATAGCTGCGTCAATCTCACGTCGGAAATAATAGACCACATTCCTGACTTTCTGCTTAGTGATTTTCAATTCGGAAACCATTCGATACAGGGCATCCTTCTTCATGCCGAATTTGGCACAAACATCATCGACGGTGTACCATTCCTCTTTGTTCACTTCATCTTCGACCGGCTTGCCAAATATTCTGTCGATATGCTTCTTGCTCCAGAGCGTCTTCCCCCGTGAGGTAGTCTTGGGAATATTATGTTTGGAAGCCATCTTGTAAAGCCATGCATTGCCGATACCAAACTTTTCCATCACTTCCTTGGATGTGTAGAACTCAGTGATAGGCTCAGCTGCCTTCTTATCCTTCTTTACATAGTCAGGAGTAGCCGCAGCAATCGCTTCTATAACTTTTCGACTGATTAATGTCTTGCCTCCGATTTTGATGAAAGGAATTTGATTGGATGCCAGAGCGCGATAAACGGTTGATTTACCAATTGCAAGAAATGTCGCACACTGACGCGGGGTCATAAAGTCACGGATAGGGTTCTTAATCATTTCACCTTTTCGTTCTGACAACTCATTTTGGATCCGAACATGTTCCTCTCTTCGCTTATCCTTATAGGCATGTTCTGCGCATCGCTTACAACAGTAGCGAGTGGAACTTTTGCGAGCGATGAACTCTTTGCCGCATCGTTCGCAGATTTTTTTGATTTCAATTGTACTGCTCATAACTTGTTAGTTAATTCCGTTAATTCTGTCCCGGTGTGTCCCATACAGTCCCAGTTGGAATCATAATCGTCCACACCTCGGAAAAATGAGCCGACGTACAAATGAGAAAGCGAAAAAAGATACACAAACGGCTAAAAAAGCCCTTGAAATGCCCAATACGGCGAAAAAAATAACGCCCTGGTTTTGGGCGTTACTTGTCATTATTAGTATTTTAACTACTTTATAATCAGATAGTTATTTTCCGATGCACTATCCTTATAGTGCTGATTGCGTGCTACTTGAGCTTTTATAATACAAAGGTCCGGTGCATTTCTGATTTTTGAGTATTTCGGGCTTCCCAGCCGGCTTCATCTTCAGGAAATGACCTCTTTCTCGTACATCTTGTACAAATGCAAAGATAGTGATTTTCCGTGAGATAGACAATTAAAATACGAGAAAACGATTTCGAGTAACTGCAAATTTTTGTGCTGATGATTTTGTACCTTGAAAAGTAAGCCGGATAGAAGTTGCCAATCGACTTGCTCCAACGCGGCAATACTGCTGTATATTAGGATTTTACAACAGGACGCATCTCCTTCTTCACTTTCTACGGTGGAAAGTGAAGAAGATGCGCTGAAGGATGTCATGGCACTTCATGTTATTTGCCCGGTCGGAAGGTTGAAGCAAGTGTAAGTCGGCGTCGGGACAGCCTGATTTTTGAGCGATAATCGGTCTCTTTCAGCGGGCAGATTCCTCGTCGAAAATGCGGTTGAACATCTCGTCAAGCTGGGGGTTGTCGGAAATAAGTTGATGGAGCTTTTTCAGATTCTTTGCGTTGTCGCTCCACGGTATCCATACTTTCAGATAACCCTTAGGACCATATTTCTCGTTGAGATGCTCGACTGCCCTTCGATATTGTCCTTCTCTGTCAAGTTGCGGATAGTTGGCGAGGCCATATTGGATAGTCCGGCGGATTATTGTCTCGGCGTCGATGAAACGGTCAGCCTCGGCTACCAACAGGCCATATCCGTTGCGCGGCTTATGTTGATTGGATGCGCGATGATCTTCGACTGCGCGGCCCATCGTCACAATCTGCTTGCTGGTGAAATGCGCCTTGATAAATTCGTCGGCTTCGAGAATTTTTCTGGAATCCTTGTGATGGTTCTCCCTGCCGTTGACCAGTCCGAGGTCATGGAATGCGGCTATGACGTAAACCATATCTGAGTTTATCGACGGGGTATGTTCGGCCAGTTTGAGGCTTTGTTCGATTACCATGCGGACATGGTTTTCCTGATGCGCCTTGTCAAATGAGGCATATCTTGGAATTATCTCCCTCTCGACATATTCGACGATTTCCGACGACACCGGTTTCAGTTTCAATTCAGGTATCTCGCTCCGTTCCCGTTTCTCTTTCAGAATCTGGCGGCGATGCGCCCGTTCCTCCGCCATACATTTCTTGCAGATATGCCGCGCATGACCTTTGCCGGAAAACTTTTCATTGGCGAGATACTGCCCGCATTTCCAACAGTAATGGCTCATCGTTGACGTTTTTGAGCGTAAAGTGTCAATTAAAGTGCTATGGCCGTGCTCGACAGTATTGCCGGGAGGTTGGTCTCGTCGTAAAACAATGCCTTTGCCAGCCAATATAATCCGCAGATTCCCGACAGAATGCCGGCTATCAGACAAATCTTCTTGCCTGTGATGATTACTTTCTTATTTTTCTTGATTTCCATACTGTTTACTCTGCTATTGATATTCTCCTTGCCATTGTATCAATTTTATCGTGGTAGGTCTGACGCAAATCATCGGGCAGAAAAGAGATTCCTATCAGTTCATGCCATTTGGGAATGGCTTTAGAGAAGCGATTGAAAAGATTTCCGATTGCTTTCTCATCCATGCCGCTGTCGCTCATGGCCTTCTCGAAGTCTTCGCGCTTTATCCGTTTCTTTTTACCGTTGAGGGTAAGCGCCAGTTCCTCGTCATCCTCAGGCATGACGAGTGCTGTTGACAGAAGATCGTATGCGGGTGTCAGCATATAATCTTTTGCCGGACGGAATAGGGAGAAGTTTTTCAGGTGCATGTCGGCATTCCCGGTAAGCCACGAGAACAAGACCACTTCCCAGAAATTGACAACATCTAACAGTGGCGCCGCTGAATATTGACGAATCAGTTTTGATATGCGCTCGTATGAACCCTTGTATTTATCCTCGGTAAGCCGTTCAGAAAGTTGGCACATATCTTCCATGGCTATCCTGTCTCCCTTCATCGTGCGGTCGACACGGCGGGTGATATAGCATAATTCGCCGTCGGCAAACCGAATCAGGGAGTGCGGCACAGTCTTTATTCCGGCGGCTTCAGCCATGTGCATGGTCAGGTCCTCGTTCTCCGGCAGATTGGCGAAACGGTCGGTCTGCGGTTTCAGTATAAAACGTCCCCAGAGACCTACGATGGTGAATCTCTGAGGCTCACCGGCATGACCGCGTGATATGTCAAGCGAGAGTTTTGCCTGAACGCCTGTCACCGTTGTGCTTGCGGTGATGATTTCCCGCGCAAGTTCCTTTATATTCGCGCGGTTGTATGGCAACGCCGGGACGGTCGTCGATTCAAATATCTTACGGGCGCAGGCTTTGTGGTAATCAGCCTCGCCGTCTTTCAATGGCTTGTAGCAGTAAAGACATTTACACATCCTCATCCTCCTTTCTTTCGACGGGTATGACACTGACGTTGCCGATACAATCCTTGCAACAGGCAAGTAGCAACGAGAATCTGTCGCGGGCCGATATTTTCCAGCTCTGTTCCGCAATATCGAGGAGCCAACCTTCGGGGATCAGCCCGTCAAAGAACGGAAACAGCACATTGCTGTGATAAGGTTTGTCGGTCAACGGCATAGTCAGACTTATAGCGACCGCACCATCCAATTTAAGATAATCGGAATCATATCGGAATTCATAACCCGTATCGTCTTCGGTCAGAATCCCGGCAAGCATATTGTTCAAAAATACTTTTGCCTGTTTCATAATTCAGAGATTTTAGCAGGAGTCATTTCGGCGCCGAAAAGCGCCAGCACCTGATTTACTTTGTCAAGGCGCAGTGTCTGTTTGCCCTGTTCAAGTTCACGGACAAAGCGCAGTCCGACACCTGATTTCTGAGACAGGTCAACCTGCGTAAGTCCGAACTGCTTGCGCATCTCTTTTACGAATTTAGCCAATTGAGTCATACGATATACCCTTTGGGGTGCAAAGATAATGAAAATTATTGATATTGCACCATAAGGGGTATAATTTATTTCAAAGGAGCGCCGATTATACCCGTTGGGGTATGTCTATGCCATTACATACATGACTTAAGCGGCAAGAGGCTGGGCGGTCTCCATTGTTGGCGGCGATATGCCGTCATAAGGTGACGGTGGACGAGCCACTGACACCTTACGACCGCCCGGCCACTTGCCGCTTGTTTCAGCAGTCCACGGGTCGAGACAGTGATAATCTGCCTTCCTTCGTTGTCGGCTTATCACAGACTCGCCCATCCGGGACTGGTCATTACCATTTTATTGTTGAGAACGATGCTTAGTTTCCGTAATGAATCTGAAAAAGTTCTTTGCCGACAGCCTCGGCCGCGACTTCACCGGCATTGACGCCGAAGCCCTCAACCTCGACATCATGCGCCGCAGCATAACACTAATTTAATTCTATTTTAGGCCCTTTATCAGCGAAAATATTAATACTCCTCCTCCCTGGCAGCCGTTAATAAATATAATAGAAAACATCAAAAGCAACCGATGTCCTTCTCCAGGATTATCAGTAAATCCTAAAAACAGTAACGTATTTATAATAACTGCAATTATGAGGTTTAATAATGCCGTACGCTTATTTTTATTGGAACATAACGCTATTGTTGCCAATAAAAATATTTGGCTAAACAACATAAGGGTTCCTCCTGCTAAACCTCGCCTATGGTCGATTATGTATAAAAGAGCAATTAGATAGCAGAGACATACACTCCAGATCGACCAAAACATCTTCTGCCACTTCTTCATTTTGTATTGTGCTTTGTCGTTATTAATATTGTCGGCAATGGCATATTGCAGCCGATATGTGTATTTTCATATCTCAAATAATTAGCTGTGTCTATATTATCGGTAGTCAGTCCTCGGACATTCAGGAAATTTTGCAGATACTTTCCTCTTTCATTTTCATTTAGCCAAATGCCAAACGTCATCCCCTCCAACTCGTAAGGCTCACCGTCAATCAGTATAAGGAAACTTTTTTGCGGTGCAGTCTTAATCTCAACAATACTATTAGCGTCTGTTGAATCCGGCTTAACGGTAATGTTGGCAATATAGGCCGGTAATATATCGGGGAATAGACGTGATATAACAATTCGTGCGCTATCTGATGAAAGCTCATCAAGTGAGCATAATTTATCCTCATCTACGGCTACTCCGTCAATGATAAAACTTGTGCGCGTTGGTTCAATACTATGTTGCGCCCATACCAAGAGCGGCAGCATTAGACATACTGCAAGGATTCCGATTGGATATTTTCGACTGCGTACCATATGCAAAGTTACACATTTTCGGCGATATACATCGCATATCGCTGTAAATTTGTACAATAGTCTGCAGGTTGGTAGATTATCCTGGTGAGCATGGTGAACGTCAAGTTAGTTATCGTATTTCTGTGCCAATATGCCGTCATTCGTTTTCACCGACACGGAGTCTTAGCTCCAGATTATGCGGTAATATCAACTCAGGAAGCGTTGCTTGCTCGTAATTGAAAACGTGCGGAGCAGGGCTATTCTTTTGCCTTTTGGCTGAAAAATCTCCAGACCTTCCCGTTGGTCGGCTCGTATTTTTAACCCAAAGGGCGAACAGCCCTTCTTTTTCTCCGCACGGCAGTCTTTCAACGAGCAAGCAAAACTTCGATAGTCGATAAGACGCATAAAAAAAATGTCGCACGATGAAAACGAACAACAACATATCAAACAGACGAGGCAGAGCATCCATCTCCAGTCTCAACCGCATAAAAAGGGTTCTCCTTTGGGTGGTGGGGATAATAGGTGCAATACTCGGATTGGTGTTGTGGGCGTTTATCCGACCGATATTCCGAGGCGTTGGCTGGATTGTCTCCGCTCTCACCGCGATAGCGATAATCTATTGGCTACTTACTCTTTAACAATTCACTGATATGGCTACACACAAATCAAACAACGCTGCAATCGCAGCAATGCAGCAGATGCTACAGGAGCGTTGCATCGCCGAACCTACATTCGCTATCAAAATGGCGAACCCATTAAAGAGCATGGAAGGAGCGGTTAACTATCTCTGTTCCCAAATCCAAAAGAGCGGTATGTGCTGTGTCGATGATACCACCGTGATGAACATTTTAGTCCACTATTTCGACGAGAACGAGATTGAGGACTGCGGAAAGGTCAACTGCAACATCGTGGTATCAAAGCCGGAACTCTCCGATGAGGACAAGGCAGAACTCAAGGAGCAGGCTATGGAGCAATACCGAGAGGAGCAACTCAGAGAAATAAGACGGCAGTCAGCACCGAAGGCTCAACCCAAGCCTAACACGGCACCCAAAGCCGGAGAAGAAATCAATGTTCAACCCAGTCTTTTCGACCTCTAAAATCCCAAGAAGATGAAACCGAGAAACAAGAAGCAACAGCATATCGTGGAACTGAGTGGGCGACTTCGCCCGCTCACCACCGCCCAAAAGAAATGGGCATTCAGCCACACCATAGACCATTACGCCTATCGTCTCAAATCTGGCAAGGCGGTATGTATGGACTGCGGACACGAATGGCAGGAGGTAGGCTTCGGTATCTATCGTTGCCCCAACTGCGGAGAGAGAGTCGAGATACGTAACACCAAAGAACGTGTACGCCAAGATAAATCCTATTTCAACGTAATCACCACTATGGAGGACTATCAGGTAGTGAGAATGTTCCTGATGATAGTCGAGATGCGCAAGGGAATGAAGGCGAAACCCGCCTACCTTGAAATCGGTCAGTATTGGATTGACCCCAAGGGACACGTCACAGTCGTTGGACTCCAGCGCACACTCGGCTACTATGTTGACTCATTCGCTTTCGGCTCTCCATTGGAGATAAGAAGCGACAGCGATGCTTTCCGTCACATCGCAGGGCAATGGGTCTATCCCCGCATCAAGGCAACCGACACCATCAATCGCAACGGGTTCAAAGGATATTGCCACGCAATGCACCCCGTCACACTCTTTCAGCAGTTGCTCACCAATTCCAAAGCCGAGACGCTGATGAAATCCGGAGACATCGAAATGCTCCGCTATCTCTGCCAGCACCCGCAGGAGGTTGACAAGTATTGGAACTCCATCAAGGTCGCCAAGAGAGCAGGATACTCATTCAACGCACCGAGTATGTGGTTCGACTACATCAAGATGCTGGAGCGTATGGGCAGAGACCTTCATTCTCCATCGTTGGTAGCACCCAAAGACCTCAAACACGCCCACGATGAATATGTGGAGAAGGTCAACCGACAGAGAGTGAAGGAACAGAGGGAAGCCAACCGCAGGAAAGCCGAAGCCGACCAAGCCAAGTTCGAGGAACTCAAAGGTCGCTTCATCGGACTGACGATGACAGACGGCACAATCCTGCTCCATACCCTTGACAGCGTAGCAGAATATTATGATGAGGGCACAAAACAGCATATCTGCGTGGGTTCATCGGGCTACTACCTCAAAGCTGACACGCTGGTCTTTACCGCCACAATGGAGGGCAAGACCATCGCCACCGTAGAAATCTCGCTGAAGGACTACTCAATCATCCAGTGCCGAGCCTTCGCCAACGGTATCTGCGAATACACCGAGCAGATAGCGTGCATCATCAACGTCAACAAGAAGCTGATAGCCGAGCGCAAGAGAGCATAAGTTTAACACGACCACCGCCAACTCCGGCGGTGGTCACAAAATCAAAGACTATGACACGTATGACTCAAAACGGAATATCGACCACCCAAGCCGGTCAGGAACAATACGAGACTTTCTTCTCGGCTCACAGAGGACGCAAGGTATCAAGGGTAATGTACGATTACAGGACAGCCGAAGGAGTCCTCTTTTCGGTAATCGGTCCGACCCTCCAAGAGTGCCGTCTCAAACGGGACGAGTGGCTCGCCAAACGAAACAAGTAACCAACCTTTAGCTCGGCGAGGCTTGACCGAGCCAATGCCATATCAGCGAAGAAGGCGGTGAAGCGTGATGCTCCATCGCCTTCATTTCGCCAAAAATTTCGGCCGCCACAGGCGGCGTTTTGAGCAGTGTGCCAAGTCGCACTCTTTTGTCACTGATGTGTTTCAGAGTAGGTTTTCACGCTCGGTGATTTCGGCATCTGTCATGGTATAGCCGCCGAGACTGTCGGCTTTGGCCTGGATGCAGATGTAGGTCATCGGTTCTGCCGAGGTGCATTTGAGGTTGCGGTCGCAGTTGGTGGAAACGCGAATGACGGAGCCTTCGGAAATATCAAATACTTCGTCGTCAACCTGAAACTTTCCGGCTCCGGAGAGTATGATGTAGTTCTCCTCGTTCATCTTGTGGGAATGGAAGAAGGGAACTGCAGCGCCGGCGGGAAGAGAGCCAAATGAGATTTCGCACGATGTGGCGCCGATAGCGTCCTTAACAAACTGTTTTCCCTCGAAGCCGTGGAGTGAGCCGACCGAGGCGTGGGCAAATTTTTTACCCGAGTTGAGAGTCTTGATTTCGCTCATATTTTCTGATTTAGAATTTTATGATTAACTTTGCAGCGGTAAGCCGCTTTCGTTTTGATAGTGCAAAGTTAATCGCTAATTTTGAGCTGTGCAAGACGTTACGCAAACGTAATGTACTTACCTTGAAGTAACTATTTTTGAAAATGAACGCTTTACCGTTGAAAGAAAATCTGAAAAAATATACGAGCATCTCAACATGTCCCGTGCGAAACATCATATCCCGGTTCTCCGGCAAGTGGGCTATGCTCGTCCTTTGCATACTTGCCGAGAATGAGGCTACCCGTTTCAATGAAATCGGCAAGGCTATTCCCGACATTTCTCCTAAGGTTTTGACTGAGACACTCAAGGGTCTCGAAGCCGATGGTCTGATCTCTCGTAAACTTTATGCTGAGATTCCGCCACGAGTAGAATACTCCCTGACCGAACTCGGAAAAAGTCTAATCCCTGTTCTCGGCAACCTCATTGGATGGGCACTTGAGAACTTCGATGCCATCGCCAAGCGGTAATGTCTCTGAATTATCATCTCGGCCGCCTTAGGCGGCATTCTGGATTACGCAGTTATAAGGAGTTGATTACATCCTGTAACTTGCCAATAAAACCGGCGGCATGGGCGCCGTCCATCTGGGTGTGATGGAACTGGAATGATACGGTGAGCCGGGTTTTGAAGAAGCCTTTGCGATACCGGCCCCAAATCAGGAAAGGATTGTTGAAGATGTCGCTGTACATCCCCACGGCTCCGTCAATGTCGTATTGCGCCAATGCCGACGTGCCTATCACCATACTGTCGATGATGTCGTGGTTCACGCAGGTGTCGGCCACCTGACTGGTCAGGCGCAGATAGTCGGCGTTGAAAACGGCGAGGTCGTCGGTATAGGCTATGTCGCATGAACTTACCTCGCCTTCTCGATTGAGCACGATAGTGTTGACGGCTATCGAGTCATAGCGCATCAGTTTGCCGCCGACGGGGAGTAGGTAGAACTCCTTGACCTGCGATGCGGCACGGCCTATGCACCAGCACATCAGCATATTGAATTTCAGACCACGCCGGCGGCTGATACGGCGCAGCCGGGTCACGTCGAGCGTCTTGAACAGCGTCACCATCGGCATCGGGGCCTTCATCCACATCTCGAAGGCGTAAGCACGGGTTGTTTCCACGGGATTGACTTCTTGCATCATCTTTTTTGATGCAAAATTATCACTTCGCTTTCAGCCCGGATAGAAGAAAAGGGACATTTATACCGGAACGGTATATAAATCGGAGTATGGTGTTTGGTATTCAGTCAGTTGTTTGGGCGTCATGCCGCTGAACCGGCGGAAGTCGCGGATGAAATGCGACTGGTCGGAGTATCCGTTGGCATATGCAATGCCGACATAATCGCGTGAGCCGAGCTGCATCATTCTCAAAGCCCGCTGGAACCGGGCTATACGTCCGTATTCCTTAGGATTCATGCCTACATATTCACGGAATAGGCGACCGTATTGTTTTTTGCCCAGACAGGAGATTCCGGCGAGGTTCTCAATCGAAATTGACGGCGAACGGAGCAATGCGGAGAGCGATGTCCCGATTCTTTCGATATTCAACGAAGGGGCAATTCGTGCGGTCAGCCATTGTTCTATCAGCGATACTGCCGTTTCGGAATCGGCACAGTCAAAAATCCTGTCTGCAAGCAGATTCAATTGTTTGTTCCCAATATCGTAGCCGGAAATTTCCTGATTGTAGAATGCCGATGGCGGAGTGTCGATAAACATCCCGATAGTGTGAGGGTTGAAAACGGCGACAATCATTTCCATGTCGCCATCAGAAGAAATGTGTGCCGGGAAATTTACCTGCCCGCTGATGGTAAACTTATCCTGACGGGAAGATAATTCGGGGATGAACAACGGCATGCGCCGATGAAAAATCATCTGTGGGCAACCGATGGGAAACGTCAGGACGCTGAACGGCTCATCGCTTTCCAGCACCCAATAGTAGCGCACATACGGGCGCAATTCATTCTTCGGTAAAATGATTTTCATCGCTGCATGATCTCAAATGGATTTCATTGATGCTACAGCATATCAATGTTGCCGGAATGAATTGCTTTAATTACATTACGAATCTTGTCATCCGGCCAGTTCCACCATTGTAGTTCCAATAATCGCTTTAGAACTTCCGGCGCAATCGTTTACGAATCTCTTGTGCCGAAACGACCTTCCCTTATATTTAATAGTCAGTGCTTTATAGGATTGTTGTTGATTCTTTTCCTGACTTTGAGCCATGCGGGGCTACCTGCGATGCAGCATTCCTGCATTGTGCCGCACATCTCCATGAATCTGCTTCTTGGAATTGAGAAGCTGAGTATGTCCGGTCTAAAATAAGGCCGTGCTGAAACATCCATCATTCCGATGAAACAGTGTTTGCCGGACTTTCGATTCTCATTCACGATGTTTGTGATTGTCGATGCACAACCTGAACCCCAGGGAGACATCACGGCATTGAGGTCGTCGGTGTCATAGTTGGCCCACGCGAATAGACCTGACAATACATCGGGAGTCACAAAGAAAACCAGACCTTCGATTACATCGAAACTGTCGAGTTTCCCAATCGGCAGAATATTCAGATATGGCTTTTCAGATAACCGGGGATTGAGGCCTTCTACATATTTGCGAACCAGTTCAGGTGACTGCTTGTATCTTTCTACATTCGACACATAGTCAAATATTCTTTCCTGCACATGGCCAAGTCCAGAGTAAAGTTTGCCGCCCCCACAGGTGAGATTATCGGTAGAAAATGAAACCGTTTCTCCATTATAGGCTCTGTGAAACTGCTTGAACATGCAGCCCGGAATATTCACAGACTCACCCATTGGCACATCAGAATATACCACGGCAAGCGGTAGCGTAGCATTATCTCCGAAGCAATCCTTATATATCTTGATAAATTCAGTGGGTCTCATTATTGATTTTTTTGGCGATTTGACATTATGGTGTCGAAGTTGTCGCGCCCCCAATTGATAAGGGCTTCGACATGGGGCAAAAGTGTTCTGCCGAAGTCAGTGACGGAATATTCTGTGCGGGGCGGCACGTCCGGAAACAGTTCGCGGCGGATTATACCGTCGGTGGTCAGTTGGCGGAGCACCTGCGCCAGCACCTTCTCCGATACCGACGGAATGTTGCGGTACAGCTCGTTGAAGTGCACCGGCTCGTTCTCGGAAATCTTCACGAGAACCACCAGCGCCCACTTATTGCCGAGCCATTCGAGCATCGGGGCAGCCTTGCAATATTCGTAGTCTAATTTTTTTGCCATGTCCAGTCGTGCAAAACAGGCTGATAACGAGTAAAACAAACTTTTAGGTAAGGGTCAAACCTCTCGGTAAGTTGTTGCTTTGGCTCTGATAGTCACCTAATTTTGCATCACAAAATTAACAAAAAATATCGAGATATGCTATATCCGGAACTACATTTCACCGGGCAGGTGTGGCGACCGCCATACGAAGCCAACTCACAGCTACTGCAACTCACCTCCGGCTGCACATGGCACAAATGCAAGTTTTGCAGCCTCTATCACGGAACGCCATTCCGTATGTCTCCGCTTTCAGAGGTGGAGGAAGACTTGAAGGTAATTCGCCAATGGCAACCACGAGCACGGCGTGTCTATCTCACCGGAGCGAACCCTTTCGCGTTGAGTTACAACAAGCTCATGGATGTAGCTCTGCTGTTGAGAAAATATCTTCCTCACATGGAGTCATTCGGAATGTTCGCCCGCGTCACGGACATCGCGCCCAAGTCGGTTGAGGAATTGGAGAACCTCCACCATCTGAAACTCGACAGCATCAACATCGGTATCGAGACCGCCCATGACCCGACATTGGAGCGGATGAACAAGGGCTATCACGCCGCCGACATTCTTGAACAGCTCACAAAACTCGATGAGGCAGGAATCCGCTACAACGTGTTCTATCTTAACGGTCTCGGCGGCAAGGGCAACGGCGAGGCAAGCGCGATAGCGACCGCTGATGTTCTCAACAAACTCCATCCCTGCATCATCAACATAGTGTCGCTGACAATCTTCCCGGAATCGCAGCTGTATCAGGAAGTAAAGTACGGCACATACATTGAGGAACCGGAAATTGAACGACTGATGGAGATGCGGACGCTTATCGACAGACTGAACATCCGCGTCAATCTTCTCGGTCATCATATTTCCAATACCGTTCCAATCACCGGAGCATTGCCGGACGACAAAGCCGCTATACTCCGTGAATTTGACAAAGCGATAGCTAAATTCCCCGAAGCGGAACTGAAAGCTTATCGCAGCAGGATATGGCATCTGTGAAGACTCCAATCCTGCTTCCAGCCTGCTCATTTTGGGCAGGCTTCTTTATGTTTATTCGCCAGATTTTTAGTAATTTTGCAGTTATAAAGCGTATTAAACTCAACATAACACCTCGCAAAATGACTAAAGCAGAAATAGCAAACGAAATATCAAAATCGACAGGGATCGAGAAACCTGCCGTTCTATCTGTAATCGAACAGTTTATGACTGTTGTGAAAGACAGCCTCGCTCACGGCGAGAACGTGTATCTCCGTGGATTCGGCTCATTCATCGTAAAGACCCGTGCCGAGAAGACTGCCCGCAACATCAGTAAAAATACTACGCTCGTTATCCCGGCTCACAACATCCCGGCATTCAAACCCGCCAACTCCTTCAAGAAAGAAGTCGCAAAGTGATTATGGAAGAACAAAAGGAAGAGGAACTGTCCGAGGTTGAAACCATCCATATTCAATCAAATACCTGCAACTGCTCTGAATGTCAGGAGAAACGCAGTAAATATGTTACCTTAGTTGATGTTGACCAATATATAGATTCTCTTAATGACTGGGATTGAAAATCCTCAAATACAACACAAAATATCATATAAGGTTATGAGTCCCCAAAGTCCCACTAAAACAACAAATAGGTTGCATTTTGAAGATTTAGATCCTTTTCGCTTTGAGGATTTATGTCGTGAGTTGCTTGATGTAATGTATTCATGGAATCGCCTCGATTCCATTGGTGGAGAAGGGGCAGATGATGGCGTGGATATTTTCGGAATTACTACATCAGGAGAGCCTTGCTATTGTCAGGTAAAGAGATATAAGGAACTGGGACCCGCAAAAATTGAAGGGATTGTAAATTCTATTGTAAAGAACAATGAAATAGAAGAGAATGCTTGTATTATATTGATGACAGCATGTGACCTTTCAAAGAAAGGTTATGACTCATTCTATAATACGGCTGAAAGAGCAGGCTTCAAAAGACAACAAATCCTTACGGCAAAATCAATCGAGACATTGTTGTACAATAAATATCCGCATCTCCTTGAAAAGTATTTTGGAATCTCTGCACAAAAGAAGAGCACATTAACAGGGAGAAATCTAATCCAAAGGACTGATAAGGGGAAAAATCTTGTAGAAAAATATCTATTAGACCCTAATGTGACGTTTAAGGAGAGATGGAGAAATCCGTCTTTGATATTCAAAGACACCGAGTTGATTCTGCTGTCGCATGATACTTGTAAACTTCCAAACAGGTACGATAATCTGGATCTTTATAATAAGGTCTTCCCATATAGACTTAATGATGGTGGAATAGACTGCATCGTAATGGCTTGCGCTCGAATTTCATATAATCTTCATAATAGGACATGGCGTCATCTGAATAAAACTGAAGAATCAGAGGAAAATGAAGTCATTTTAGATTGTGAGATTATCAATTTCCTACCGTTTTACAATATCGTTAAGATTGAGGACGGTGATGAATATTTCAATTGTCCTATAATTCATTGTGATGTTTCTCCGATATGGAAGGTTTATACTAAAGCAATTTATCGTTATCGGACATATTACGGGGATATTATTTTTGATGAAAATGAAAATCCTCAATTAGAAGAATCTGACCACGAAATCATAATGAAAGATTTGCAAAAGCGGCAAAAGAGCATCAACATCCAATAGAAAAATTATTGGTATTTTTAAATCCCAATATTTAGAAACTCAAATGTTAAGCAATAAGGTAAAACGCAATTTTTGGCTGACTCTCGCTATACTATCAGTCGGTTGTATTATAGATAGAGCGATTTGGGTTATAGATGGTTCCGTTGAATGGTGGAATCTGGTAGCGACAATTGTTATAACTGCATTTTGCACCAAATTCTACCTCTGCTACCGCAAACAGGTGAAACGTGGCAACCTCTTCGACCGTGTAAAAGTCTTCAAATAACAGAACATGTGCTACATGTCCACGGAAGAAAACTCATCATCCTTTAAGTAATAATGGTATATCTTAGGACCCCCATCATACCATAGTATGATTTCAAACTCGCTTGCATCTAAAAACTGATTAACGTGGGCATACGGTATTTCAAAAGATGGAGAAAAATCAAGACTTTCACCAGGGAAAATAGTTTCTTTACTTTCAAGGGAAAACTTTACTCTGCCATTATCTAAGACAGTTTTAGAAAAAGAACTGATGTTATAAGATTCAGCCGTAAAAGCAAAATTATGTCCAAATCTTTTAGGCTTGCAAATCAAGGCTATTTTGAAATTTGAACATAATTTGCGCCCAATGTTAGTTATTCCGATATGAAACTTGTAATCATAGGAATCATCCTCATATTTAACATCATATTCATTCGTACATTTGCAATAACATAAATCTATTTCCAATTCCGGCTTATCGGCTCTGGAAAATAGATCACGAACTTCATAATCTTCCATTGCGACAGACTGGAAGTTATAACGTTTGTAATACTTATGATCTGTTGCCATGTGTGGTGCATTAGAGCTTCGAGGTATCTTTACAACATAAATAGAACGGGATATGTCACCCTCGATACGAATGGGATATATCTTCAGCCCCTTGATATGAGGTTGGATGTTTGAGATAATCTGATCAAGACGCTCTTTAGTAAAAGCATTTCCATCAAAGGGCGAGATTGCAGTTGGTTTGTGTTCATTTTCTGAAAGACCATATATTATTATTCCTCCATCAGAATTTGCAAAAGACGCAACATCCTTAGTTATTTCATTCTTTCCTTTATCATTAGTTTTAAGAGCATCTCCCGCCTTGTAATCAAGGTGAATATTTTCTTCCACTTCATTTGCTATGAGATAGTTTATAGTCTCAATAGTGAAATCTTCAAGCGTTAGTAAATCCATATTAAATATGTTTTATGTTGTAATTAGCCCAATTTATTAGACCGTTTTCCCTATCACCCAATCTTATTGAGTTGTGTAGTATCCGCCATTGTTAAAGATAATTAGGAAAAACGATTTCAATCAATAACGGACTGTTGGTGGTCTCTGTTACATCTGTCATAATCTCAGATTTTCTAAGACATGGGAGCAAGTCTTCGCTCGCCAGGTAATAGTCAATGCGAAAGCCTTGATTTAGCAAACGATATTCCGGTTTGTTCTGATAGAAGTATGAGAAATCTGAGCCATCCGGATGTAGAACACGGTAAGAGTCCATAAGTCCAGCGGCTCTCATCATACCGTCAAAGTTCTTATGTTCCCACGGGAAATAGCAGCCTGCATTCCTTACGGATATACCGTCCCAAGCATCTTTATCGGTAGAGACTATATTCATGTCTCCGCAGACAATCAAAGGTTTCTCATTGGAGAGTTTTACCAGATAATCATGAAGTTCATAATCCCATTGCCTCCTAATCTGTATCCATTTATCGTCGGTTGTATTGGAATATGGGAAATATGTATTGACGAGAATGAACTGGTCAAATCTTATCACGTTGAGGCAGCCTGTATTCATCAACCATTCTGGCATATCATTGCGTTGGGCTTCAAACTCGAATGGGAATCCTTGACGAATATATGAACTCACGCCTCCGAAGAGTCCGTCATCTATTATACCAAGCCATCCCATGTAGCCGGGAATTTGCGTAAGAAATGCACCTTTCTTACGCACCTTTTGGAAGCACATCAAATCAGGCTGATATTTCTCAACAAGTCGGGCTATACCGTCCAATCTGGCTTGAAGGCCATTAACGTTCCAACTAAGTATTTTCATTTTAGAGAATCAAATTATTACTACTTCATATGTAAAAAAATCAATTGATCGAAACACCTTGACCTGTTGTTTTTTTCGGTAATCAATCTGTTGAGGTTTAGAAACAATTTCCATAGAAAGGATTCTACTGTAATTATTCTTTACCAGATTCCATTCTCCGTTTTTATTTTGGCTGAAACTAATCTCCAGCAAAGCCCCTGTGTTAATCAATGGTGGCTGTGGATTCTTAGAAAGATCATCTCTCATAGTTACAAAGAAGACCCTCTTCTCTCGATGAATTTTCATATCAAGAATGGTGGCTTGATATATAATATCAGTTGAAGGTCTCTTGCTGATAAGGCTCTTTTCCAATAGCGCATATGATTGAGAATCATTATCAACAAATAGATAATAATTGTCAAGACTTTTTATAAATCTGAGTTTATTTAGCAGATCGCCCTTTGTGAGAGAAGATGCGATTTTCTCCGATTTAATACTTTGCTCTTTCGCACTAATATAGTCTCGGAATCCATCATATCCATTTTGTTCAATCGCATTCAATAGGATTCGATCAATACGACCTTTTGACAGGATTCGATTCTTAATCAAGAGAGAGGCTATATGAAATGCAAAAGAATCTATTTTTTGCATTTTGGCGCAGCATTCAGCCACATTGCGAGGTCTCAGAGATTCAATATTTGAATCCTGGTTTAACATTCCATTTTTTTGTCCGTCTGAAAATATTTTATAGAGAGTGAAAGCGGCAGCCGAACTATTGATATTCAATAGATAGTCGATAGAAACGGACAGATTTACACGTGTTAACTTGAACAGTGCATAGAAAGCGTCACTTGATGCAAGGCCTTTACAACTGCTCATAATATAATCCTTTTGCTCTTCAGTTAATGAGGCTCGACATGGCATTAATAAATCAATAGCGTATTTAAGTTTGCTGGAGCATTGAAAAGCGTTATGTATTATAGCATCAAGTATTTCAGAATTATAACCAGTATTAAGATTATAGATGCTTGAGATATCTGCCTTTGCAATAGTCCCTAAGAATACGGATGGGTCATAAGCTGTCAAGAAGCCTACTATCTCCCAATAACTTTTGGCTGATTTCGTCGAAGTGATTATATCAATTATGTCCGTCTGAATTTTACGTACATAAGGGCCATGTAAATTTTTGTCAAGATATTTTTTTAGGGAATCCCAATCATTTTTTGTCAAGAACTCAATGATATTTTCAGCTCTCCCACTCTTGTCTTCTGAAGTATCTGCCTTTGTTCCAGAGATAAGTGTCTCTAAATCTTTCTCATTGTCATTTTGCGAGGAAATGCTCAGAGATGTATCAACAGAGTTGTGTTCATTGGCATCTTGTAGCTCTCTCTGCGAATCTATTATTGACACATTATTCATGCCGATATGAAATAATTCCGGCAAGTCCCTCAAAGGAGAATATACCACGTTGAGATATTCTGTACCGGGAATGGGACGACGTAGATTTGCATCGTAATCCTGGTAATCTACATATATTACTGAGGCATTAAAATCACGTGCAAATATACTGGCTGCTGCAACCATAGATTTTTTTCCTCCGGTGATGTTGATCACATAATTTCGTCCCGCAGTTAAAGCCATACGGCTTTTGAAAACATCGTATATTGTGGCAAACGAATCTTCCGGGAGTTCGATCTTTTCAAATCCATTAGGTAAGAATCTGGAAAGATATCGCATATTATCCTCATTAAACTTAACTCCACTATCATGAAAAATGATATGGCGTTTCGGATTTAGTGCTCTTGCAGCCAGAATAATTGGTTCCGGTGTAAATCCCAGAACAGAAAAAAGCACATCAATATTAGAGCCAATTGGAGGGATATTTGAAGACTGCTTAACGAAGTTTTCAATAACTTCATCAAATAATCGCTCAAAATAATATTGCCGAGCCTCTGCAAAACGTCCAGTTTGGTTCATCTCACGCCATTCTGCGACATGCCTTAAAAAATTATTTTCCATAATTCTCGATAACTTTAAGATAAGATATGGCGGACTTTCGTTCAGATTCACTAAATATGTAACCGAGTTCAAAACCAGCCAGAAGACCTCGATTACCGTCGATATTAGTGGTAAACATTATACCTTCTTTTTCCGACATCACACATTTTGCATGATTGTCTAATAATGGAACTGCATCCACACCTCCAACCATTTCGGATATGATTTGAATTTGTTTAAGAGTACGTTTGACTTGCCAATCTTCTCCTTTTGTTCCATAATAGAGTTTGATTCGCACACCTCTATCTTTGGCACAAGAAAGTTTTTCAATAAAGTTGGGTAGTTTCTCAACTTCATTGAATGACCATGACACTATATCAAGTGTTGATTGAGATTGTTCTATGATCTCTAATATTTTATGAAAAATTGAGGTATAATTGCATTCTCTCAGATTACTTGACTCTTTAGATGCCATTGTCAATAATAATCTCGTACTGGGAGAGAATTTAAAAGTGTTCGCAGGAATGGGTTCATTTCGATCAGCATAACGATATTGCCCTTCATTACCAAATAGTATGGTATCTGGATGAAGATATAATTCATCAAATATATCCTCCAGAAGTGAAAGATCTTCGCCAAGGACATCAACACCATTTTCTGGATTCCCATGCAAACTATCGGGAGTGTAGTTCGCACTCATGATAAGCCCTTTATCACCATCGGCAACAATAAATTTTGCATGTAAATCCCTACATAAATGCACATGGACACCCTCCCTCTCTAATTTGTGAAGATTGGAAATATGGGGATCTGTCTCAACTTTTATATTCGTAACTACTGCTCCTCGGTTTTCATTTCCAGTAAGATTTGAAAGGACAAACACTGCTACACCTCTTCTTGATGCATTTAATAGCTCTTCCTGAATTATCTCATCTCGGAAGAAGAAGTTTCCTGTTTTAAGATAATTTTTTGCTCCTCTTATCAGAGAGAGAATCCTATCTGTTAAAATCTGTCGTTCTTTTGTACTAAAGTAAAGCATCTCAAAACTCCTTTCTATTAAGAATAAAACAAGCCCGGTCAATAGCTTCAAGAATATCATACTTCTTTAGCATAACCAATAATTTTCTCCAGTCAGGATAGTTTTTTTCAAGATAACTTCTAAATTGCAAGCCATCCTTTTTGCCTGCCAAATCCCAATCTAAGATGTTATTAACGAAGTCTATATAATTTTGAATATTATGAGAAAGAGACAGTCTTATAATTCCCTGTCGCTCAATAGGGAAATCAATAAATTTGTTCTTTGCATCATTAATGACAGCCTCTGGATTCTGTGATTCAAACAATAGAGCTTCATCTATCACAATGATTGGCAAACCAGTCTTATCATCAACTTTTAATCTTATGACATAATTATCTGTTAATTTATATCGTTGCTGAATCACATAACTAATGCCTTCGTTTGGTGCAATAAGTGCAAGTTTTTTGATTTCTTTTTCCGAGCCTACATTATACCCTTTGTTGGCACTGAAAAGCCATTCCTTATTATCATTTCGCATAATGATACTATATGCTATTGGAAGTTCTAAGGCAGTACATTCTATAGGACTGTTGCCATACATTAAAACTTTATTTAGTGTATAACCAGCATCATAGAAGAAAACCGCATTTGCACCTTTCAAGAATCTTTTATCGTAACCGACTATTTCAAAATTAGTCCCCGATGATTCAAGATGAAGCATCTCCTTTACAATACCTTTTTCCAAACTATGAATAAGTTTTTCAGCTTGTGCTGTCTTGATAGAAATATCTACCGGAAGATGTGGGCTGACTTCTCCACAGAACCTTGCAAGATCTCTCTTGCCTGAATATATAAATTCAGGTAGAAGAGATAAATCCTTGCCATCTACAATAAATGAACCTGATACACGCACTGTCGGCCTACTATTGGCCGTTAAATATTTCTTTTCCGCATCCGCAGTAACTACAAAATGATCCAGATGCCAACGCAACATGCCTTCTTCTTTTAGATGTCGTATGCATGTTGTTAACAGTGGTCTTTCAAATCCAGTCAAGCTGGCAAAATATGAAAGGTTTTCATGTTTTGGATCTTTCTGCGTATATCGAAGAAGTGCTTTATACAAAGGATAAAAAGGATCGGTATCCACACTGTCATATTCCACATGTATGACATAAACAGGAAACGAAACAGAAAAGAATCCAACGAATCTACCACCTCGTTGTTCTACAAATTCTAATATTGAGTCCATATTCTTTTAATCAAACTTTAAAGGTAACAGAATTGTGACCCATCTTAAACACCAGAGCTCGAATTTCACTATTTTTCCTCAGTATATTACGGCAGTATTTCTTTAAAATCTTACCGTATATGTTATCACATCTTACGATATAAATATCTTTATTAGAATCATCAATAATTGATACTTTTACATTTTCGTTTTCCTGATGATTTTCTCTAAATAATTTATAATCAGCATTATTTAAGGTTGCGGTACCATCTGAAAATATAAAGAAAGACAACTCTGTGACTTCATTACTATCCAGAAGTGATAACGCAAAATCATCCTTGTCGATTTCAGAATTAAGGTTGAGTACCAAAGATGAATGGTCTTCAAACTCAACTTCATAGTCAAGACTATCATCATTCATCCATCCTAACAGCCTTGCCGTAAAAGCGCGTACTAAACCATCATTGATTTGTTGGGCGATAGATACTTGTGGCATATATTCAAATTGAGGCCGACCATTTGTCCCTATTCCAAGAAAACGTACGTTGATATTTTTTTCTTTAAGTCCATAAAATTTGAACCGATTATCAAATTTTATCGGGAAGGAATGCATCTCATTATTCAATGGGATAGTAACCCTCAAACTCCAGCCATCCATATCCCATTTACAACCTGTAAAAACTGTGCCAGATGAAATACATCCGTTCTCCATGGCGTCTTTTAATTTTGCAAGAGAAGTTTTTTCGGCACTTCTTTCTTTTATTTCTTTCAGCTTTCGGAAAACATTGACTGGAATAATTTCACACGAATCATTTGGCTTGAAATGAGCATTATCTGAACAAAGAGTATTAAGATTACCAATTATGATAAGTTTCTTCTTTGCTCGACTTAAAGCTACGTTGAGGCGTCGCATGTCATCAAGAAATCCAACAGTTTTGTTTTTTCTCGTAACATCAAATGCTCTAACCAGAGAAAGTACAACCACGTCAAACTCTGTACCCTGAATAGAATCTATGGTATAGACGCAACCATTAAATTCTGTACTCTGTAAGTGTTGTAAAAGTTTTTGTCGTTGATTTCTATACGGAGTTATAAATCCAACTGTAAGAGTGGGGTCGTTTCTTAACATTGATTCCAATTTTGGGACCAATGACTCTTCTATAAGTTTAATTTCAAGAGGGTTATAAAAACCTTCCTGAGAATTACCCATTTCAAAAGCTATGTTACGCCCATCGAAAGTCTCACTCGTAGTAGTATCAATAAATGTAACTGCATTAGGATAACCTTCTAAGACGCAACGCTGGTTTTCTGTTCCACATCCATGGAGCAATTCCCCATTATAGAATAATTCTGAAATATAATCCCCGATTTCTGGGTTCATTCGATATTGATAGTTAAGAAGAACAGTACTGTCTTTAGGAAATTTATCATCCTGAAGGAAATCCTCAAATAATGAATAACTCAATGCAGTCTCAACCTCTTTCTGAGAAAGATTTTGCAAAGATGATTCATCAGTAAATTGAGCTACTTCTTCCCGGTCCATATAAGGCGGTAGTTGTCGTTGATCGCCGACAAGTATATATTTTTTACCTAACTGCATTGGCACGGTCGTCTCAGCAAGATTTGCCTTTCCCGCCTCATCAATAATGACAGTGTCAAACACTATGCCAGATCGTTGAAGGTCATAGTCCATACCAATTCCGATACAGGTCCCCATAAGCACATCAAGAGATTGGTAATGACTTGCGATATTGAATGTAACCGCCTCATCGCCCATTTTTTCGAGTTCTGAATGAAGCTCATTAAGTATATCCAAATATTCGCCCACTCCAACGATAGTATTCATTGTAAAGTATTCACAAACTTTACCGTGCTCTTTTGCAAAATGCTTTATAGTGTGTTCTGTAGAATAATCAGACAAGAAATTTTTCCAATCATCCTCACTTAATGTCTCATTGTTCTTCTGAGCAGCTTGAAGACGACCGAGAAGAATCATGGTATTCTTCAGATATTTTAATCGATCTGCATTATCATCAGAAATCATAGTTTCTTCAACATCTATATTCCCGATTCTAATACCTTCATGGCAATTTTTTAAACGATCATAAATGTTCTTGACAGCGGAATGGGCTTGGCTACATACCAAGACCCGTTCTTTTTTATTCAGAACAAGCTGTTTAACTATTTCTACTATCACGGAGGTCTTACCCGTACCCGGAGGTCCCTGAATAAGAAGAATATCCTTATTATTTATTGCTTTCTTGATTGCCAAAGGCTGATTATTACCTTCTTCAACGTTTGAAAACTTTGAATCGAAAAATTCTATATCAGCATTGTTAAATTCCGGTGATTCAAGTTCACCAAGTTTTAGCTTCCTAAATATGTCAAATTCATCTTGGCCTTCAACAAAATCTTTTATAGCATTCTGTTGAAGCCGCAAATGATTGACATTAGCTTTCCGGCGTACCTCTATCCCGTTACTTGCCAACTCAGACAACGAGAAATGACGGTGATAAAATTGAATAAAAAATGAGTCCCCCTTTGCTGCTTCTTTAAGTGTCGCAAACAGGGGTTTCTCTTTCCCTCGTGATATTTCGATATGGCATTCGTCTGAATCTGTAGAGGCGAATAAATTCGCCATTTCCGGCATATTATATACCTCAATAACTGTAGCTTCGGAATCATCAGAGGTTGCCAGTCTCATATGTTCAGAACCTATTTTGATTAAAAATCGATCATGTAATTCCTGTTCTTTACGCTCTTGAAAAGATAGTAATTCTCTTAGTATTAAATAGTCAACACCTGCGCGTTCCTTTTCCTTCTTAACTTGTTGAGAAAGGTTATATAGAATCTCTTTTGCAACTTTATATTGAGCAAGTATTAACTCCCCGGTTTCTATATAATCATCTTTCACAAATATGTCGGGATGGATTATGATGTTTCTACCAGAAATAACCAAAGCATTTTGATTCTTGTAAAGAAGGTATTTGGCGTTAATATGACTTTTGTTATATGAAAATTCTGAGATCCACATGCCCTGGTCATTGATTATAACTTCCATGACCACATTATTAACATCGTAAATTATAAGCTTGTTGTCTCCAGTTCCTTCGTCAAAATAACAGCTTAGCCAAAAGATATTCTCTTCAAAATAATGCGGGTGCTTAGACAAGAAATCGTGCAATTCAATCTTTGACGATGGACGATAACATAAGTCTATCTCCCTATTGACAACATTTATGTTTTGCCGGTTAATACCGATGGTATTATCAAGAAGTCTTCTTATTATTTGAACGTCGTTCTCGTTTATAACTGCAAGTTCCTCTTTATTAAGAAATTCTTCAATACTAATTGTACCTTCATCTATCATATAAGACGAATCTCCAGCTAAAACAGCACGGGAAAACCGAGTTATGTCTAATTTTGAGTGACCAGCTTCAATTGGCGATATATGTATAAATTCTCCTATTCCTTCCTCTATCGGGCCGTCAATGAAACCAAATTGACCGTTCACTGAAATAATAGATGTGCCGAATACTTTTGCAATAACCTCCCCTTTGTAGATCTTATTAGACTGCAAAGTTCCTTCAAGAGAAACATTTTGAATTATATCAGAACAATCCAACGCTAAAAGGGAAAATTTATTATCTTGACCAAAGTTAGAAACAATCGTACACTTTTCCAATAATGATGAATTGCTTTTTACTTTTTCTAATATTGACAATGAAAATGGAAGAGAGACTGGACTCCCATTATAATGGATATTGTGCGGGAATAGAATAGCAGACGAAAATCTTCCGTCTCCTTCTACGATTATGAAATTATGTTTAATCTCTGATATAATCATGGTCTATAATTATTATGCCCCAAAGAAATTCAATATGACATCCTCGCTTGAGCGATCATATAGTAATTGGCTGTGACTAACCTCAATGGCTTTCGTTTGTCTACTACATTCTACAATCTTGAAATCCAAGAATTCTTTTGCCATAGATTCCAAATCGAGTTCATTTGTTATAGCTTTTAAGCCATTCTCCAATGTCACTTCAACACTTCCTGTGGATGTTAAAGATCCCACCTTGCCTCTTACCGTTACTCCTGGCTCTAAATTGGACCAGGGATCTGGATGGAGTTGCCTAATACTTAAACTTAACCTACGCAGTTCCTTGCTTATGACAATAACTCTCGCTGATACTATCTGCCCTACGGTAGGTATCGTAGACATTGGCAATTCTATAGATGAAAATTGCCAAGAGATTTCAGAAAATAAAATTATCCCATGAAGGCGAAGATTATCAACGGTTTCAACTAATAGAAGTTTCCCTTCTTTTATTCCTATAACCTTAACATCGATACTTTGTCCCTTAAGATTCTCATCTGCCATTAGCCATGGGTCTGGGGTTAGCTCTCTTATTGAAGCTGTAACTCTATGCGATTTTTCATCAATTGCCTTTACTAAGACATTGATGTATTCACCAACATTGAAATCCTGTACGTCTCGTCCGGCATTAGGCCACGCAAATTCAGATTTTCCAATGCAAGCTTCTATATCATCCTCGAATTTAACCCATATTCTATCGTTTGAAACGCCAATGATCTGTACCAAGTATGTGCTTCCCGGTATGTATCGCAACTCCGCACCTTCCCATTCTTCATCATAATACGGTTGCCGAGTTAATATTAGGCTTTTCTTTTTAGGATCGAAATCTTTGATAAATACTGCAACCAGATCATTCTCTGAATAATCCTTCTGAAAGAATAAAAATTCTTCGTATGACAATTCGCTGATTGGCAGAAAGCCTTCCCAATCATATGCTAAGCTAATGATAACACCACTATCATTAACTTCCACGACAGATGCTTCTTCCGTTTCGTTGAAACCGTTTTCAGTTATATCTAAATCCAGAGTTTCCCAAATATTAGGAATACAATCTTTATGGCTAAATCTTATTTGCCGTTTACCGTCAATGACTTCTTTCGATATGACTTTTGCCCTAATCGGAGCATTAACTTTCCAATAAAAGTCGATTCTGCAAACTCTACTCCAAAAAAGATCCTTCTTGTATATAATCCCATGGAGGTTATTATATTCAACAATCACATAATTATCCTCAACTCTGGAAACACGACCAGTTATTTCAGAACCAATTTCTAACTGATCAAATTCCAATTCAAGTTGCTGTTTACTGGGACGTTTAGATTGCTTATTATTCGCAATTTCCCATGCCCGTCGCATAGAAACCGTCATGTATTCGACAACTTTATGCCCATCAACTTTTAAGGGTACAACCTCAATTTCCTCTCCAGAATCTAATTTCCTATCCGTGTTAACTTCGCTGCTGTATAACAACGACTTAAATCCCAACACTTCTACGAAATAGGCATCCCTACTTCTGTCGTAATTTACAATAGTTCCTGTCAATATTCTTTTATTAACGGCACTCCTCAGATGTTTTAATAGCGCTTTTCCGGTGAGCTTTGTTTTCTGAATTTTGATTTCTTGAACATCTGTATCAGAATCGGATTGTTTCTCATTGAAAGAATCTTTTTTCTTTTGGGTTTTATTCTTTTTAGACTTCTTGGTTGTCGAAGGAACATGAATTAGATATTCCTTGCCAAAGTATCGCATTATTGACTTTGCCAAGTCCTCATTGACCCTCGAATTAGGATTTACATTCCCTTGAAATATATGATCAAAATGTTCAACTATCGAAGAGATACTAACATTTAAGTCCTTGGCGAGCGTTGCGAGCCTATATGTTACGCCTCCTGATTCTTTACCATAAGTCTGTGCAGTGGATACCGAGCTTTTTTTCGGTACAAGAGGTTTGCTTTGGGCAGAAGATGATAATGGCCCACGAAACTTTGTAATAATCGTGCTCACGTATTTATCTGGTACATGAGTATTGGAACTTAAAGATATTTTATCTTTAAATTCATCCTCAATAGCCTGTGCTACAACTTGAATAGTTTCACCGCACCTTTTCGCTAAATCCAGAAGTGTCATACAAATCGTAAAATTAAAAGCCGTTCATTTCGAGGTCGGTGATGCTGCGGGATATGACGTAGGCGTACATGGTCACAAGGATATGTACTGCTTCACGCAATTCTGCATCTGGAATTTCTGGGGCGCTGTGTGCCTCTTCGTTTCTCCAGCCGCGTACTTTATCCAGATAGTCGCGGAAACGGTAATAACGCGCATCTGTAGTATGCTTCAGGCGCTTTAACGAGTCGTGACCGAATATGCAGTCAGAGAATGTGGTACTGTCGGCAGAGCCTTCGCGTGTAGTCAGTTCGCGGTTATTGATGAGGTAGTAGAGCTTCTTCAGGAAAGGCTCGAATTTCCCGACAAGAGTGTTGAAATGTGCTCGACGGTCCAGTTCAGTCAAGTGCTCATTGCAAAGCAGATGATTGAAGGAGTTAATCAGCAGGTCATTGGCTCCGTTCAGTCCTGGTTTTGCGGCTCTCTTCTGGATCACATTGATAAGGTATTCTGCAACCTCATCAAGCCGACGGGATGTCTGAGCCAGTTCAACAAATTCATCGTGGATTTCAGTCACAATCTTCTCGGCAAGGCGATGCAGGTCAAGGTCTATGCTGCTTTGCTGGTTGTTGCGCAATGCCATATCGAGGATTCCACGGATATACTCGCGTGCAAACGGTGTGTCGTTGATAAACTCCTCATAAAGGTCTATGCCTTTGCCACTCATATCGAGCACAAGGTCTTGGGCGCGTTCCGAGAACAGTTCGCGCAACACACCATACGAGTTGCCGCTTCTTACAGCTTCGTTTATCTTCTCGTCGGTCAGCATCAGGTGGTTCAGCGGACGGAGCACGATGTCATGGTCATCCAGGAAACCCTTGTACGGCTCGTTGACGATGTCGAGAATCTCTCGCAGCGAACGTTTCTCATCTTCTGCCGGTGCCTTTACGTCGCCGATGCGTGATGATTTCAACTCTGCATCCTCTTCTTCGAGAGCGATGGTCCCCTCCATTATCATCTGGAGGCGAAGTTTGTTGAGGTCGACACGGTCGAGAATCTCCATCGGCAGAGTCTCGCGTGTATATTGCAGACGGGGATAAAGCGCACGAAGGAAGATATATTCACGCTCCAAGTCCGGGTCGCAATATGTGAGAAGCTGAGCCATGAAACCGTAACTGCGGATGTAGCGGTTAACCAATTTGCGATACTTGTCCTTATCGTCATTGCTCAGCGGAGTCTCACGCTCCTTAACAATGGAATTGCAAAGTGATACAGCTGAGGCAACATCCTGCACCATCATGTATTCCACCACGCGGTCGCGCTCCGAATCGTTGTAAAGCTTGAATGCCTTGATGTCGTCGAGAAGAGTATAGAGTCGCTGGGTATCGACCTCTCCGGTGAGGATGGTGGTCTGATAATACTTCTGGAATGCCTTCTGCACTGAGTCGGCATCGTTGCGGAAGTCGATTACCATTGTGTCCTCCTTCTTCACACCGCCCTTGTCATAGCAGCGATTGAGTCGTGAGAGGGTCTGTATGCACTGGATGCCGCCAAGTGTCTTATCCACAAACATGGTGTGGAGCAACGGCTGGTCAAATCCGGTCTGGAACTTGTCGGCGACAATCAATATCCGATATTCCGGAGTGTCGAAGGTTTCGCTGATCTTGTCGTCTTTAATGCCCCAGCCGTTCATCTTGTCCTCGGTGTACTTTGATCCATCGGGGAGTTCGACTTCTCCTGAGAAAGCCACGAGCGTTTTTATCTCGCCGCCATATTCCTCGGCAATCAGATTGTCGAAAATCTTCTTGTAGCGCACGGCAGATGCGCGACTGTCGCTCACGAACATCGCCTTTGCCTTTCCTCCTATTTTGTTGCGGGTATGCTGCATGAAGTAACTGAGCGCGAGCCGTGCCTTCAGCGTCATATTCTCAGGTTCGGAGTTGAGCTTACGGAGAATCAACGCCACCGACTTCTTCTCGCCGTAGAGTTCCTCCGGTTCTTTGGCGACACCCTCCGTAGTCATCGCCATAGTCGGATGAGCAGTATTCTTTTCGATATACTCAAACATCGTCTTGTAGGTTGTGTAGTTGCGGAGCACATCGAGGATGAATTTTTCATCGATGGCCTGTTTCATAGTGTAGTAGTCGTGAGCACAGTATCCAGTAAGATTGGTTACATTACAACTATTTCTGTGAGGGCAGACCGCACATTCCGACGGGCCATATTTCTTCCCGAAAAGGGCGTATGTTTTGTCCTTCGGCGTGGCGGTGAAGGCAAAATAGCTGATGTGGCTCATCTGCTGGCGCTGGGTCTGCATATATGCCATCAGAGCATCCATTTGATCCTCGTAACCCTCGGCATCAGCCTGCGCCATAGCCTGCTGAATATCTTCCTCGGTCGATAGTGCTGCTACAATGTCCTTGGCGCTCTCGTTGCCAATGGCTGTATGTGCCTCGTCAATTATAACGGCATAGTTGCGATGCTTCTCGCGTTTCAGTTCGCTGAGCGCGTAACTGAATTTCTGAACGGTGCTGACGATGATGCGTCCACCTTCATTGATTGCCTTAGCGAGTTTCTTACTGCCCCGGCGGATGTCTTTTACTACACCGGCTTCCGTGGCGAAAGCATTGACGTCATCAGCCATATTCGCATTCAGCACAATGCGGTCCGTAACCATGATAATGGAGTCGAAAACCGGAGTCTGGTCGGAGTTGACAAGATTAACCAGTTGGTGCGCGAGCCATGCCATCGACTTTGTCTTGCCGCTGCCCGCCGAATGCTCGATAAGGTAGTTGTGGCCGGGACCATCCTCTCCGACCCACTTGATAAGGTTGCGGACAACACGCAACTGATGGTAACGGGGGAAGTACGTCACGCTCTTGCCGTCGCTCTGCACGTTCTTGATGAAATGATCCAGAATGTTGAGCAGGGAATCCGCCTGCCATATATCGCGCCACAGGTAACTTGTGGCGTAATCGCCCGGCACCTGAGGATTGACCGAATCCACGTTGAACGGCAGGAATGCCGTATCCTCGCCGTTGAGGAAGGTGGTCATGAAGGCGTAGTTGTTGTCAATGACGAAATGCACCAAAGCTGTGCGGAGCATCGGATTCTTCGGATCGCGGTCGTGGCGGTACTGCCAGATGCCGTTTGTGTAGTTATGGCCGGTGCCTTCATTCTTCAGTTCGGCAGTGATAATCGGAAAACCGTTGAGAAGGATACATAAGTCAAGTTCATTCCCTTTGTCTGCTTTGTCGAGTGAGTAGCGCATCTGGCGCACCACGGCGAAGCGGTTGGCAAGATAAAGCTGATGCAAGGCAGAGTCTTCACCGGCGAGTGTCGGCTTGGTCTGCATCAACTTAATTGGAATGCCCTGAATCTTTAAACCTTTGCGCAGAATATCCACCAACGAATGGCCGTTGTCGAGTTTCGAGTTGTAATCCTTGATTACGGCATCAAGAGCGGCGTCACCTGTTTTGAAACGCTTAACAAGGCGATTCCATGTGTCTGTCTGTGCATGAAGAAATTGCCATAGCATATCGGGATCTACCCGCCGCTTGATGTCGAAATCGCCGGGAGTACGCTTGATATATAACGGCGAAGCTAACAGAGCCGCCTCGATATGTTCTTCAAATTTTGTTTCGTTGTCGATATTCATGCGATAATGATTTTGGAGAGATTAAAATACTTTACGTTTCCCTGTAACGACCTCTGAGATGATAGACTGGCGTAGTTCCTTCAGCGTCTCGCGCTTCTTGGTGAGTTTTGCCTTCAATCCGTCAATCTCAGCACATTTCTTATCAAGATAGTCAGCGATTTCCTGCTGCTCAGGAAGCGGTGGGAGATAAAATGGTAAAGTCAATATAAATTCAGAGGAGACTCTTGGCATTTTTGCTCCAAATGTAGAACCGTCGGCTTGCTTTGTGAAGCCATCGGATAGGAGGAGATATTTTAGATACGAGGCTGCCGAATTTGAACAATTGCCAAATACGAAGAAGTCCCCAACTGCATTTCCATTAAATTCAGCCAACCATACTTTTCTCAAATATGGCCTTAATTTCCCGTAAAGGATGTCATTCTGACAAAATTCGACTCCATTACCATCAAACTCCGTATCTGATTCAATGAATTTACTACTGCCAGATTCTAAATTTTCAAGGCCGATCTTAACTTGAGAATAAGAAGGAGTCGTCTTTAGATACATAAAATTTTTGAATCTGCATTTCGTCCAATGCTCCGGGATATCGCCAATCCAGTCTATGCCGGAGGAACGGAGGGGCGCGTCGGGATTGAGACCACGAGTGACGACACGCGAAATCTCGCTCCGTTTCAGTTCGTCAATCAGTTCAATCTCGCGGTCAACCTTCGCAATTGCCGCATCAATCTCACCACACTTCTTATCCAGCCATGCCGCTATCGCTTCCTGCTCAGCAAGTGGTGGCAGAGGGATATACATATTACCATAGTCTGTTTGAGTCATACTTGGCAAGGTCGTTTCAGACTTATATTTCTCATAGTTAAACAACATGGAGAAATAAAAGAACAGACGTAAGTTGAGATCCCCTATCATATTAGTGTCGAAAGCTGTATCCACATTCCAGTATTTACCTTCAATCCAATGAGGAATATGGAGCGTAGCGCCTTTTCTCCCTAAAAGAACTGTAGGGCCAAGTTTAAATTCGCCACAAGTTTTGAAACTATATGATCCACTTCCATAGACAGGAATGTTTCCTTCTGTTTTGGGATCAGAACCATTATTGATTTTAACAAATTGTTTTACTCGTGGTAATTTCCAATGGCTCGGAATGTCTCCAATCCAGTCTATATCGGAGGGTTTGTATGATTCGTATTGCTGTCTCATCGTGCTTCGGAGATTAAGGATTGAAGTGTGGAAGTTGTGTCGGCTTCAAGTGCCAAGAGGTCGGCAAGGATTTCGGAACTGTCGCGCAACGGAGTATAGCGATAAAAGAGGCGGGTCAGAGGGAACTCGCATCCTACTTTGTCTTTGCTCGGGTCGCGCCATGCATCGGGAACAAAAGGCAGAACCTCGCGGGCGATATATTCGTCGATATCCTCCTTCATGGGGATTGTCTCAGTGTCGGTAAGTGTCGGATCTATTACCGCACCGCTGTCAGGTTTGCCGGGTGTGGCAAATACGGCCGGAGCCTCTGGGTCGGTTGTACCGAGAGTGCGGACGAGTTTCACAAATCCCTGAGTCAGCTTCTTACCGAAGTGTTCGCGCATCATCGCAAACATTTCCTCATCGGTTATCTTTCCTTCTGGGAATGTAATGGCCGCAATATGTTCAAGAGTCTCTTTATCGGCTTTCTTTATCTTTTCGCCATTGGCGGCCTCCGTAGCTTTCTTTGCAATGTCGGTATAGACGAGTCGCAATGGACGATAGATGGTCACTGTAGTGTAGAGAAAATCCTCCACATCCATAAGACGGGCTGTCTTGATTTCCTCATTGTCCGGCAGGGTCGCATTAGTGAAATTACCATAGATGTCAACAATCTCCTTGATTGCCTCGTCGGGAATCTCATAACGTTTCTTACCGAGGCTTCGCTGTAACAGTTTTGCATATCGAGGATGGGTAGCATCAACCATCAGCACCTTACCTTTATGCTCTTCCGGCTTGTTATTGTCGAGAATCCACAAATAGGTGGAGATGTCGGTGCCATAGAAAAGGTTCTTTGGCAGAGCGATGATGGCATCGAGCAGGTCGCGGTCCATAAGCATCTTGCGTATCTCGCTCCAGCCGCTTCCGGCGGAACCGTTGAAAAGCGGCGAACCGTTTAGCACGATTCCGATGCGTGAACCTGTGGGATCCATCTTGCTTATCATGTGAAGCAGGAAAAGCAATGACCCGTCGGAAGTGGAAGGCAGTCCGACGGAGAAACGTCCGTCGCTCTTGGCTGCATCCTCCTTGACCTTGCTCTCAATCTTCTTCCAGTCAACACCGAAAGGCGGATTGGCAAGCATATAGCCGAAATGCTCTCCGGGAAACTGGTCGTTGGCGAGAGTGTCGCCGAGAGCGATGTTACGGTCCTTGTCAAGGTCACCCTTTATAAGAAGGTCAGACTTGCAGATAGCGTAGGTCTTTTCATTGAGCTCTTGACCGAAAAGAAACACCTTCATGTCGGTGCGGTCGGTCAGCGATTGGAGATAGCGTTTACCCTCGGTGAGCATACCGCCGGTTCCACAGCAGGGGTCGTAGATCTGAAAATGTTTTCCGAGGGTATTCACCTCGGCTTCGCGTCCGTGCATCACAAGCGAGACCAACAACCTCACGACCTCACGCGGAGTATAGAATTGACCGGCCTTGGTGTTGGTGGTTTCCTTCGACTTACGGATGATGATTTCGAAGATGGTACCCATCATGGCATTGTCAACGCGATCGGGATGCAGGTCGGCATTGTTCACGAAACTTTCAGTGACCTGGAACAGCAGGTCGTTGCGGTCGAGACGTGAGTAAATCCGGCTGATGTCGCCGTTTTCGCCATCCTCCTGAGTGAACGCCAACAGGATATTGCGCACATTCTGGGTGAATCCGTCAAGATATGTCTTGAAATTATCGGCAAGCATTTTGGGCTGAGCCAGCAGCTTGTTGAGCGACAGACCGGAAGTATTGAAGAATGTCAATCCGTTGCGGCGCATCAGAGCCATCAGCATGACATCTTTCTTCTCTTCAGGAAATTCCTTGTATTGCTGATACAGTTCGTCATACCGGTCCTGCAACACGCAGTCCAGTCGCCTCAGAAGGGTAAACGGAAGTATAACGTTCTCCACTTCTGTATCGTCATAGACACCACGGATAATCTCCTTGATGTTCCAAATCATTCCTGCAAGTTCCTGTTCGGTCATATCTTGAAAGAGGTTTTAGTCGTTTATAATGCAAAGTTACTAAAAATATGTTCAACTTATGTGAACCAATCGAATTATTTTTGTTTCACTCGCTTATATTGAGCTTAACGGCGCGGTATTAGGCAAGATTATGATGGGCTTGCCTCGCCATAATTTTTGAGAGCATTTTCCAGTTTTGACCTTAACTGCCTCCGTAATGCATCGGGATAAAGAACTTCTATTCCGTCCCCATAAGAGAGTAGGAGCTGATTAAGTTCATAATTGATATATAGCTCGATTTCAATTGTTACGCCGGAATCATCGGTTCCTTTTACCTTCTGGGTTTCATGTATAGGTTTAGTCGCTATATAGGGATACAGATTCCTACTGACCCTTATCCCAACTTTTTGTTTTTTCTCCTCTAAGGGTTTTGTGACGCCAATCATTTCTGTGAAATAGTCGTCATTAAAATCAATTTCATTATTAGGAACGTATTCTATGTCTATGGCATTGTCAATGTTTTCTATTCTGTCAAAAGCGAAGGTCGAAACAGTATCATAGCCCTCCGTCCTTCCTAAAAGGAACCAACGATTATTGTACTCCTTAATATAGTACGGATGCACAATCTTATGTTTTACGGAATCATCCTTAAAACTCTTGTAGGATATGTCAAGGACTTCTTTATTGCTTATAGCGGATAGAAGACGTGAGAAATATTCCCGTCCGACAAGATATTTGTTTTCATCGAAGCCAACCACTCGCTTCCCATCAGGGTCAATATTCAGCGACAACCGGAACCTTTCAAGGAATGACTGAAGCCATTCCATCTGAGGCATACCTTCAAACTGAGACAGTATTGCCATACATTGAGAAAGTTGTCCTAATTCATCATCATTGAATTGTAGCTTGTAGATAGATGACTCTGGGTTTTCATAGGCGTATGTTTTATTTCTGCCACATTTGTTTTCGATAATATGAACGTCGGGATAAGTGCTCTCAATATATCGCAAATCATTCCTGATTGTGTTCAATGCTGTTACTGGTTCATAACCTTGAAATTCTAACTCTTCACTAACTGCTTCCATTAGCTTGAGAGTGGAATAACCTCCCCTGCGCAGGCAGCGGTCGAGTACCTTGTATCTAATGTCTGAGCTTTTGGTATTAGGCATGGTCGAATTGTTTAGATACGCGAAATTAATAAAAAATATTGATATGTTCAAATACCATGAACATATCAAGGCTAATTTTGCAGCACGAGGATAAAATCCCCCTCGTCAAAAACTATGAAGAAAGTATTTTCACTGATGTTGCTCCTTGCAACTCTCATGGTGTTTCTTCCGGCGTGCTCCGATGATAAGGACGAACCGGACGACATCAAGTCTCAAATCATCGGGACGTGGGATGCCACGTCGGTAAAGTTCAGCGACACGGACTGGGTTGACATCTCAAATTACCCCAGCATGGCGCTCTCCATCACCTTTAATAAGGATGGTAGTTACTATGGTCGCGGGGCACTCGGTAACGGTGGCGGAACATACACTGTTTCTGGTAAAACCATCAAAACCTATATTGATGGAGAGCTTTACGGCACATACTATGTCAAAAGCCTAAGTGGTAAAAATGCGGAGCTGTCACTAACGATGGGATCATCCAGCATGGAAATCCGTGCAGTGAAACGATAAAGCCCAGAGGAATATGAAAAAGATCTTACTCGCCTTATTCATGTCTGTCCTGATGCTTAGCGTCAGCACAGCGGCATCGGCAGAAGAACCGACTCAAAGAGTCTATGCAGAGTTGCTTGGCACCGGCACCAACTTCTTAAACCTTAACAAGAATGTAAAAGTATCGGTAGATCTGGGACAATTCCAGTCTGCGACGAAAGCATACACTCTCCTTGATGAGAATGGGAAGGGCATCAAGTTCAACAGCATGGTCGCCGCCATGAACTACATGGGTGAACGTGGCTGGAAATTCATTCAGGCTTATGTGGTGACCGTAAGCAATCAGAATGTGCTCCACTGGCTTCTATATAAAGATGTCACTGACCCTGTTCAGATAAAGGAGGGTCTCAATGTCAAAAACCTGGACTAACTTATAAAAATCTCCGGATATGAAAAAGATTATCTTTCTTCTGACCATGATAATGGCATCAGTAGGATGCTTTGCCCAAAGTGGCAAGGGCTATCATGGCTTCGCAGATCTCGGCTATACAATCGGTGTAGGCGATTACGACTTCGGCCGTTTTGAAATCAGCACCACACACGGCTATCAAGTTAACCCCTATTTCTTCGTAGGTGGAGGTGTAGGATTTCATTTCATGAGTGAATGCAAATATGGGGATTCTGAAATTCCTCTCGACCTGAGAAAATCAAAAGTAAGCATTCCTCTCTTCGCTGACTTCCGTGGAACCTTCACTAAGCGTAAATTCGCACCATTCGTCGACCTCAAACTCGGTTACTTCGTCACGAACAACGACGGATTCTATGGTAATGTCTCTGCCGGTTGTCGGATGAGGACTAAAGGGAATCAGGCTGTTTCCCTCTCCATCGGTTACACATACGAAAAGCTCGAATTTGAAACCTTCGATAGTTTCACGAACCACACGAGCATGAACTATACTCGGTCACCCCGTAAACTCGACTGCGAAGGCATCTCCATCAAACTCGGTTATGAGTTCTAAATTTAATGTCAAAGTATTCTGTCATGTCATCTTGACATACAGATACTTTGGCACAGAATTTGTAATGTTTAATATTGCCTCTCTTCGCCATTGGTGTTGGAGAATTCTTATCAAAATTTAGACTATGGATTCCGAAGTTTTTAAAATTCTCAGTATCGATGGCGGTGGTATTCGTGGTATCATTCCATGTCAGATACTCGCTGAATTGGAAAATGATTTGATATGTCGTGATGGCCAAGATGCACGATTATGTGATTATTTTGATCTTATAGCTGGAACTTCTACTGGAGGTATTATCGCCATTGGTATTGCACTTGGAATCAGGGTACAAACGATATTGGACCTTTATTTGAATCACGGCGAAGAGATTTTCCCATCTCGAAATCAGCGAATAATCTCAAAAATTATCAACATATTTCAAGGGAACCCTTTTTACCAAAGGGAGCGCCTTAAAGAGCTTCTTAAGATAGCATATGAAGGGAATACCGGAATCTCGGATGTTCGAATTGGACATGCTAAAACTCGTTTGATAATTCCGACATATTCTTTGTCAAATAGAGAAATACATGTACTTAAAACGGCTCATTCTCCCAAATTGCAAAGAGATTATCAAATCCCCGCAGTTGATGCAGCTTTATCAACGGCCGCTGCTCCTGCATACTTTACTCCATATGATTTCCAATATAACAATATAGGCAAGGATGGTGATGAAAGTATGAGTAAAATGGTTGATGGAGGAATTGTAGCCAATAATCCTGCTTTTATGGCATTGTTGGAAGCGACTAATTGTCTCAATATACCACTTGAAAATATCCGGTTGCTATCTCTTGGAACTGGAGAGGAAAAGAAAATATGCCCTAAAAAATCTTCTGAAATCACACCGTGGTTTTGGGTTAATCCAACTAAGGGCCCAATGCTTTATGAGATCATGGCAGAAGCACAATCTGCCCAAGTTCACAATCTCCTTAATTTATATAAAAATGGCATAGGAGGTGATGTTGATGACAGATTCTTATATATAAGACTTCAGCATAGATTTGGTGATAATGATCATATTGATTTAGATTCCACTTCTGCTGATAATATGAAAATGATGAGAGAGGCGGCAACAAGAATCTATCGTCACGAATGCGCCAACATTAAAACCAATTTCACCACTTCGAGAAAGCAGGAATTTATACCGCATTTTAAAATATAAAAACGATATGGCAAATTGTCAAAATTTATTTACAACATTTCTTGGAAAGCTTGACATCGTTGATTCCAAGACTGAAAAAATGAGGAAATCAAAAGATAAACTTATCAGTCGAATAGAGGATAACTTTGAGGCTTACCATCCAGCTTATACGCCTTCATTTTATATTCAAGGCTCATATAAGATGGGGACTTCCATTAGGACCAAAGATGATGAGTGCGATTTAGATCTTGGTGTATACCTTGCTCCCAAACCGGATGTTACAGCTGCGACTGTACAGCAGTGGGTCTTTGATGCTGTTAATGGCACCACAAACGCAACCCCGTCAAAGAAAAACAAATGTATCCGAATCGAATACACAGCAGGATACCACATAGACCTTCCAGTTTATGTACAAGAAAAGAACTCAGATGAAGTGCCGGAGTTGGCAGTAAAATCCAAAGGGTTCGAAAGAAGTGATGCCCGCGGTGTAGTCAATTGGTTCAATGATGAAAAGAGAGATAACCCGCAGCTTGTTAGAATCGTGAAATACTTAAAAGCATGGGCTGATAAAGTAAGAGCATCTATGCCTCCTGGTCTTGCTTGGACAATTCTTGCGGTTGACAATCTGAAGAAGAAATCAGATAGGGATGATATAGCAATTAGAGATACTATGAAAGCAATTTTGTCATCCCTCAAACAGAAATTTGAATGTAAGGTGCCTGCTGAACCCTATGATGACATGTTCTCTAATTATTCTGAAGAGAAGAAAAAGGAGATAAAGGACGCAATGCAGAAGTTCATCGAAGACGCCACTGTTGCCATCAATGAGCCAAATGAAAAGAAATCAAGTCATATATGGCAAAAACTTCTTGGTTCAAGGTTCCCCGAAGGTGAGGATAAAGAAGATTCTACGCTATCAAAACTGAACGACTTAAAAGATTCGATTCTTTCTAAGAACGCTCGATTAAGTGCCTCTGGCGTATTAGGTACATTTGCAAGTGGTGTCTCGTCCGCCTCACATACTAATTTTGGTGATTGATGCCCAAGTATCAAGGGAACCGCTTAAAGAGAACGAAAGGTGCCATGGCATCTGCACGTATTCGTACAGAGTTGAGTTTGCTGAAAAAGGCCTATGATAAAACTTTTGTAAACTCACATATATCTGGTACTTGGGGTAATGATAAGTTGGTATGTATCCTTAAATTTACTGTCATAGATACCGTTTGCAATGCGAAAATAGTTTACAATGGTTTAGACGCTCCAAAATGTTGGCTTATAACACCAACATTTAAGGATCCGCAACATATTTATAAGGACGAGGGCAACTTATGTTTGTTTGATCCTAAAAATAATGAGTGGACAAGTGGAAGCCATATATACAATACTTTCGTGCCGTGGTGTATAGAATGGGTGGTTTTTCAAATGCTATATGAAAAGACAGGGGAATGGCAACATCCTGAGCGTCACCCTGGAACTATGTCCGACTTAGAGCTTAAAGAATTTTGTAGCAAATATGATATCCCATTTAGCGAAGAAATTAAAAAATTAATTAGGGATACTTAAAAATAGCCATGAATGACAAATTGAAGTCATTCATGGCTATTTTTACGGAATGAAAAGTGCAGCAAACTCGGTCAAGCGGCGGGGGTATAAGCCTTTATGTTTCTTGCCTTTGTAGCGGCAATGGGAAACGTAGGACTTGAAGATGTCGCGGTTGCCGGCTTTGAGCTTTTTCAGGACGGTGGATTTGTTGACGACGCCGGGGCCGCAGTTGTAGGCGAGTGCGCCGAGAAGAACCGAGTCCTTGCCATATTTAGAATACATGGCGCAGAACTTGGCAAGATCTTTTCGGAGCAATGCGTCCGCTTGTTTCTCGGTGAGCTGGACGCCTCGGCGATATGGCTCGCCCGGCTGAACCTGATGACCGTAACCGACATAGGGCCAGTGCTTCGGTTTGTGGAGTGTCTCGAATTTCTTGATTATCAGAACTGCCCGCTCAAAAAGCGGCAGCTCCATGATACTTCGCTTTGCTGCGAAAGCCGGCGAAGTGACCGTGACGGCCACTATCGCCATTAAGAATATCAGGATTTTTCTCATCGGATAATCGGGGTTACAGGTCCAACAATCGGTCCGATGATTCCGGGAGTCTCGCCGCCGTCATCTCCGCTTTTGCCGTTGAACTCAAAGGTCTGCTCCCACGGAGTTGAGCCGAAGTTGTCCTCAATCACGATAAGGAATTTGTGAGCCTCCGAAGTGCGGGCTGTGTAGTTGAGGCGGAAGGTCTTGCTCTCCAAAAGCACACGGTCGTTGTTGACCAGCACGGGACCGTCAACGAGTTTGAGGGTGCCCTGACCGTCATACTGGAAGTAACGGATGGTGTAGAGTGTGTTGGAGTAGTTGCCCTCAGGTTTGATCTCGAAGCGCAACTCAACGGTCTGCCCCTTGACAATCTTGTCGCCGTAGGGCATTACATCGACAGTGAAGGGATAGGACTGCTGGACATCGAGGTCATCCGAGCAGGATGTCATTGCGAAGACGATTGCAAAGAGTGCAATCCAGAAACCGAAGAAACGGCCGGTGGTAAGGCGTATTCCGCCAAGTTTGTTGAGAATTGTTTTCACGTTTTTCAGAGTTTGAGTTTTGATGATTTTTTCGGATAGAGCGACATCAGGTAGTCGTTCAGGTCCTTGTTGTCAGGATATAGTGCCGACTTGTCCATGACCTTATCGCCGAACTCACGCCGGAGTCTGGCGAATGCCGCACGACCGGCAGCGTCATTGTCAAGATAGCACTGGATAACAGTATAGTCTGCCAACGGCGTTATGGCTTTGGCAACATTGGAAACAGAGTTGAGAACTACCGAGTCCATGCCGTCGTTGAAGCCGAGGCGTTCAGCCGAAAGGAAGTCGATGAAACCCTCGAAGACATTGCACCGGGCATTGCCATTGGCAATAAGAGTAATATGTTTCGGAGGATAAGAGCCCTTAAAGAAGGGATTCCTCAGCTCGTAACCGTGAGCATTGTTCTCAAAGCCGATGGCATAGTAGTCCTTGCCATGAAGCTGATAGTCAACTTGCACACAATATCGCTGGGCGATGTCACGGGGAATACCACGGTCAGCGAGGTATTTCAATAGAGCCGGAGACGTCAGCCGCGACACCTTCACATTCTCAAAGGTCGGTTCCTCGACAAACGGCGTTGGCTTATAGGGGTTCTTTGCTGTGGCAAAGCGTCTTTCAGACGATGAAGCGACCGGGAGGCGCATCTTCTCCGCGATGTAATCGGCCTGCCTCAAAAAGTCCGTCTCACCGGACATTTCTCCGGCAAGCGAGAAGATGTCACCTCCCGCGCCCGTTCCAAA
>OGQN01000251.1_pt1 | contig 52627 bp, 37 predicted proteins | sample 1553231 | NCBI WGS metagenome assembly OGQN01 (sample SAMEA2579950, study PRJEB22360) | human gut metagenome | biome: human gut; feature: human-associated habitat; material: faeces | place: Denmark | collected 2008/2010 | reverse complement strand
GCTATAATGTGACCCTGCTGCAGCAATGAAAAATCGAATTATCATAAAACGTTTAAGCCACACATGCCGCATAAATACTGGAGTTTTCTCTGGTTGTCCCTATTATATCCCACTCCCCTGTATACTCAATCTTTATATCCACATCCGGCTCATGCCCGGAGAGACGGATCAGATTCCTTGCTAAGCTGTCGATCTTTACCGGTGATCCCATGTCGAGGACGAAGATTTCTCCGCCTTCGGCGTTTGTTCCTGCGGAAAGTACGAGGCTTACGGCTTCCGGAATGGTCATGAAGTAACGGATGATGTCCGGATGGGTTACGGTTACCGGACCGCCTTCTTCAATCTGACGTTTGAAGAGTGGGATTACGGAGCCGTTACTTCCGAGTACGTTTCCGAAACGTACTGCAACGTATTCTGTTCTTGGAATAAATTTCTTCTGGCGGATCTGATGCATGATGCCATTCTCTTCTTCGCTGTGTGTGTAAAGCATCGGCATCTCGTGTGCTTTTCCTTCTTTGATCATTCGGTCAAAAGACTGGATAATCATTTCGCAGATACGCTTGCTGGCTCCCATGATGTTTGTTGGGTTTACCGCTTTGTCTGTACTGATCAGTACGAATCGCTGGCAGCCGTTGATCATGGCTGCGTAAGCGGTTTTATATGTTCCAACGGCATTATTCTTGATTGCCTCGTTCGGTGATGTTTCCATTAATGGTACATGCTTATGTGCTGCTGCGTGGTATACGATATCTGGTTTATACTGTGCAAATACCTGGCAGATTCTCCGGCTGTCACGTACAGAGCCTGTAAGTGCGATCATATTTAAGTCCGGATAAGTTCTCTTTAACCACTGTTCAAGGTCGTATAAGCTGTTTTCGTAGACATCAAAGAGAATCAGCTGCTCTGGATGATGTCCGGCTACCTGACGGGAGATTTCGGAACCGATGCTTCCGCCGGCTCCTGTTACAAGAACCTTTTTCCCCTGAATATATTGGAATACTTCGTCTAAGTTTGCCTTGATCGGCTCACGTCCTAAGAGGTCTTCTACTGCGACCGGCTTCAGCTTGCTTAAAGATACCTGGCCGTTTGCAAGCTGGTATACACCCGGAAGACTCTTTAACTCGCAATTTGTTTCCTGACAGATATTTAAAATGTCTCTCTTTTCTTCCGGACTGGCTGTCGGAACGGCAAATAAAATCTGGTCAATGTTATACCGTTCTACCGCTTCTAAGATAGAATCTCTTCCCCCGACAATCGGAATACCGAGCATATATCGTCCCCACTTGTTTTTGTTATCATCGATAACGCAGCAAGGTCTCGCATCTACAAGATTGGAACTTTTTAATTCTTTTAAGATAACCTGTCCTGCCGCTCCGGCACCGATAATCATCGCCCGATGAACACTGTCCGCTTCCTGTAAATGTTCCATCTTCGTACGCTCTAACGTAATGTAGCGGTATGCAAATCGAACAAGTAATGTTAATGCAAACTGCATGCCGCATCCAACGATATAGTAAGATAATGGCATTCTTTCTAAGCAGACGGTAATGCCAACAACCTGAAATATCGTTGTGATTACTGTTGCAGCAAAAATACGATTCAATTCGCTGAAGCTGGCAAAGCGCCATAAGCTGTTATACAGCCTGAATGCATAAAACATAATAAGGACAAATGCTGTATAAAACGGTGCAAACTTTACAAATGCATCCATATATTCTGCCGGAATATGGGAATATCGCAAATCAAAACGCAGCCATAATCCGAAAAAATAAGACAGGTTCACTGCGATAATATCATATAATACCAAATACATTGCGATAACTTTCCAGTGTCTGAACCGGAAACCATGCCTTTTCCCTTCTGACTCAGTACATTCTCTTTCTAAGCCATTTTTTTTAATCGTACTCATCTTTTCTTCCCTTTCTTTCATACTTTTCTCTTTTATTTTTAAAAATTTATCATATGCTTCTTTAAGCTGACTATCTGGCAGGATCATTTAACATAGTAAATGTCTCAGCACAGGATAATCCTCTGCATTTTTAAATACAGATCTAAATGTAAATAAATGAACTACGGAACATAAAGTGATGAGACAGGTCTGCTTGACCGTCACAGTAAATTCGCGATAAAAACCACGTTTTAATACGTTCTTCAACGAATCGAAGAAAAAGATTACCACGATATTCATGAGAGCAAGACTCCACATCATATCACGGTATAAAGAATTCGCCAATACATTCAGCGACCCATGCCGCATACCGAATGCAAGCGTAAAAGAAATCCAAAGACAGACTACGTCCAGGATCATGAAATCCAGGTGCTTCAACCAGCCCTGTACACTCTTCTTATACATATACTTTCCCCAATCTTATTTTTCTTGTGCTGATTATCCTATAAATGAACTTCTATCCCCGCAAAATCCATGCTTCTTCTTATGTGATAATCCTGTTTTCATACTTTTTTATGTGTCTTAACAGACAGTACACAAATGATTCAGAGTTGAACTATAGATGTAAATTAAAATATTCTGATGTACTGATCTTTTTAATAAAACCACATACCTTTTTATAGTGAGTAAAGTATAACATATATTTCTTATTTGTAGTATTCTTAAATATGACCAATTTCGACCTTTAAATTTGGCTATTTTTGGTCATGTCGGACTATATTTTCAATTTTCCACTAAAACTTTACTTTATCTGTGTGGTTTCCTTGTCATTTTTTACTGTATATATATATATAATGTATATTTTGTAAAAATTATAAGACGAAAAAGATTCTATAAAAAAGACATATCTGACAGCTGCTAAACTGCTTTGATATGTCTCCTTTATTTTATAAGGTTTTCTTTCTTATTTTACTTACTTAATAGGGTTTATTACTTCCCGTTATACTGATAGCGAACTCCTTTTACAACATATCCTGCTGCTGTCTTTTTCAGCTTCAGTGTTGTTGTGCCGATGTTCGTTCTGCCCTTCTCTCCGTAGCATCCTAAACGATTCTGTGTTGTTACGGTGTAAATATTCTTACCGGTACGGGTTACCTTTGTGATCTTATAATCTGGAATCACATCTCCGAAGTCTCCGCCACAGTACATATATGGATCTTTATAGTACTTGCTGTTGGAGCTGCATACTAACATCGCATGATTCTTATTCTTCTTGTTCCTGATGGTATTAACGGAAGCGCTCTTACCAAAAAGCTTCTTTGTCTCGGAACGAAGTTCCTTTGCTGTGTAGCTGTAGTCTCCTTTGTAATTATATCTTACAAATACGGCGATGGATAACTTGGCGTTATCGTTAAGCTTCATCTTTACCGGTCTGGTGGTGGACTGTTCGCTTAAGTTCATCGCTGTCGTATATGCGGTCATCATCTTGCTAATGTTCTTAATCTCACGATTCCCTGCCATCTTACCGGTTACGTCTGTAGATGCTGCCTGCACCGGTGTAAACGGAATGAGTATTACTGCCATAAACATTACTGCTAAAATTGTACTTAATCTCTTCTTCATAGGGAATCCCTCCTCGTCTTCCTGATATAGTAAGGAATGTCTTTGCATTTCCTATGCTTTTATTTTAATATTTTTACAGGAAAACTGCCATAACAGAAGTATTATCTTTGGTTACAGACGGGATAAGAATGTATAACAAAAGTGTTAACATGGATTTCATTTGGTCAAAATTACAAAAGAAGCCCCCTTCTCTGCTTTCACAAAGAAGGGGGCTTCTTTTGATTCCATGCCCTACTATACTGGTTCTGTAGATTAGCTTATGGCACTTTATCTTTCGTATACACAAAAAACTTACAGTAGATGTAAGCTGTCCTCGTGAAGATTACTCTTCTGTCAGCTTATATCCGGCGATTCTGGCAAGCTCGCGGATAGAATCTCTTGATACCTTCTTACCTCTATATTCAATGAGGTCTTCACACTGTCCTGTAAAGATATCACTAGGGTTATACTTCTTAATGATGATCTTATCTTCTTCTGTGAAGATTTCTAAAGGTTCTCTCTCACCGATGTCGAAACTTTTACGAAGTTCCATTGGTAATGTAATTCTTCCTAATGAATCAAGCTTTCTTACTATTCCAGTACTCTGCATAACGTACTCTCCTCTCTGGCGCAGCGTCTACTTCTTATTTTACTTTTTAATGACCTGCTGCCTGTGCAATGTTTTTGTGATGACTGTAGTATATCATAGGGCGATTCATTTGTCAACTAAAAAATGGAAAGTTTTTTTTAAAATGTTAGGCGGTGTGTAAACTGTTATTTTGAAGTTCTTATTACATTTCGCCGTTATATTCTCATTCTAGTATAATAATGGAAATTCTTGTACTTTCCCTTGTAAAAAGTTGTTGTCCGTCTCTAAGAGTGAGACTATCTCGCAAATGCGATGGCAACTTTTTACTTTACAGTTAACAAAATACCCCCACTTACAGCAATTGAAAATCGTTCTTTAACAAGTTCTTACTTTAACTTTACTTTAACTTAAGTAAATACTGTCCATAATTGGTCATCTTTAAACTTTCTCCAATCTCGTGGATCTTGTCTAAAGATATAAATCCTTCTTTCCATGCAAGTTCTTCTAAGCAGCCTACATAGCATCCGGACTTCTGGAGTGCCTTAACGATCTCAGCCGCTTCTAACATGCTGTCTGCGGTTCCGGCATCCATCCATGTGAGTCCTCTGTCAAATGGGATAACCTTTAACTGGCCTCTTCTTAAGTATTCTAAGTTAACATCTGTGATCTCGTACTCACCTCTTGCAGATGGCTCAAGATTCTTAGCGATGTCGATTACCTGATTATCATAGAAATATAATCCCGGTACGATGTAGTTCGACTTCGGATTCTTCGGCTTCTCTTCGATGGATACGGCCTGTCCGTTCTCATCAAACTCTACTACACCGAATGGTCTTGGATCGTCTACATAATAACCGAATACCTTCGCACCATGGTCATCCTTGATGGCCTCCTTCATAATCTCATCAAGATTATGGCAATGGAAAATGTTATCTCCTAATACAAGACATACGGAGTCATCTCCAATAAAGTCTTCCCCAATGATCAGGGCATCTGCGATTCCTCGTGCAACCTTCTGTACGGCAAACTCGATATGAATTCCAAACTCACTTCCGTCCCCAAGAAGATTCGTAAATTCCTTCTCTTCTCCCGGTGGAATGATTACGAGAATGTCCTTAATCCCTGCCTGAAGTAAAGTAGCGATCGGATAATAAATTAATGGCTTGTCATATACTGGTAATAATGGTTTACAAACCGGCTTTGTCATAGGGTACAGTCTGGTACCTTTGCCGGCAGCTAATACTATTCCTTTCATATTAAAATCCCCTTGTCATTCGTTAAATTTCTTATTATATTGTCACGTTACAGACTTTATAATGTCATTCCCAGTGTTGTCACTCTTATGCAAATGATAGTAAATTCCCATTACGAAATCATCTTGCTTCCAATATTTTATATTATTTCCTTCCATTTGTCAAACTTTCTTTGCAAATTTAACTAAATGTTTATATAGTTGGTTTTTATTTTTCTGCAAATGCGTTCTGTACTGTATCCATCAACCATATTTAGGAAAACTTTGCGGAAGTTATCGAGGTCTGATTGTTCTACCTCTGATACAATATTCTCAAGCATGGAGGCTGCCTTTTCACATAAAGCTTCGAAGTCTGCGACAACCGGTCCCGGAGTGAACTGGTCATAATCAAAATAAAAGTCTCTGCTATCCATATATTCCGTCTCATCAAATGCATAAAACAGCATCGGAAGTTCTAAGATTGCCGCTTCAAATACACTTGAGCTATAATCTGTGATGAGAAGGTTGCTTATGAGCATAAGGTCGTTAATATGCTCCTTTGTACTAAGGTCAAATACTCTGTCCTTCCACCGTTCTTCTACAAAAAAGCTCTGCTTGACAAACGGATGATTCTTGAGGATAAGCACCATATCTTCCGGCTGTCGTTCCATGAAGCGATTAACGTCAAATGCCTCCGGTGGATAGTGTGCATCTTTATTCCCATCTCCTCGGAATGTCGGCGCAAACAAAATGACACGATTGTCCTTAAATGCCGGGTACTTCTCATAAAGTTCCCTGCGCTTCTCTTCTTCGTATTCCCAGTCAAAAAGCCGGTCTGTACGAGGCACGCCGAGCGCCTGTACCTTACTTGATGAGATGCCAAATGCTTCCGCATAAATGTCTCTTACGGTATCGCTGCTTACCGGTACGAGATCATAATTCCTGTGATTCATGGAAGTCTGCGGCGCACCGCCCTTTTTCCCCATGCGGGTAAGCCCGAACGTCTTAAAGGCACCGCAGGCATGCCATAACTGGATAATCTTTGTCTCGTTCCGCTTATGAATGCTGTGAAGCTGCGGATAAAAGTCTTCTAGAATAATGACTGCCGATGTCGCACACTTTAAGGCACACTCCCGCAGTTCTCTCTTCTTTAAATGGTCTACCGTCTTTGTATTAATAAATGTAGTAATCTCTACTCCCGGTTCATTCTCCTCAAACCACTTCTTTACAAGCATAAGATTCCCGCCCTCTTCCGGCTCTCTTTCCGACAGAAAAAGAATCTGGTTCGGCTTCACCTTATTCTTTGCCACGTATTTACGGTATCTGGCAGCAAAATAGTCGGTATTCTGCTGACGTGCACTGTAATTATATCCACTGATACGGTACACTGTCTCATTCGCCCGCTTCGCCGCCTTTATAAAGTTCTTTCCTTCTTTAAAATAATCTCTTACGAGCAAAAATGGCAGAACGAGAGAACAACCTGCAAACTTAAGCAGATTCCTCTTACGTACGATCTCTGCTCTTGCAAAAAGCTCCTTCTGTACCGGAAATGGCTGGTCATCAAGGCTGATCTCTTCTGCTCCGCACCAGAGCGCAAACACAACATTCACCTTATGACGTGGCGGACTGTAAAATACATATGGCAGAAGAATCTCTGCATCGGCGCGGATCTGCTCGCCCACTTCGCCCTCTTCAATCACTACTTCCATCGGAAAACGGCGTTCTACCTGTCTCTGCGTAAATACTGCCTGTACACGTATGCGCTTTCCCTCCATCTCCTCTGGCATCTTGGCGCGGAATCCGAGCTTCATCGTCTTCTGCGTAATATTCACTGTAATTCTGTAATTAATCTTTCTCATAACTCTTATCGGTTTCTTTCTCTTATGATTTTTAAGCTCCTGGACTAACTTTATTTAGTAAATGCATTCTTTTTTATTGTTCCTTTTAAATAACATTCCAGCTTCGATAAAGGGATCTTCTTCTCCCACTGTTTTCGGGCAATATCCTGCTTTAACGTAAGTGCCTGATCCTGTGACTTCTTTAAGTATTCCGCATTACCTGCTTCTTTTGCACCCTTTGCACCTTTTGCCTTCACTGTAATAGAAACAAGCTGGCTGCTTCGGCTTACCGGTGAAAAAGAAGAACCTGTATTATTCACCCTAAGTGTATTAAGAAGACTTCCTCCTGTGGACATCTTAAGAATGGACACAACCTTCTTAACAGATACTTCCTTCTTCTCTTTCTTTAATAATTCAGGAAGTTCTCCTGTCACCTTCATATACGAAGCATCTGCAAAGTCTTCTTTCATATCTTCCTGCGTATAATTCTTAATCGCCTTCTCTCTCCGGGCCGCACTGCTTCCCTTATCGTAAGACATTACCCAGAAAGGACCACCGGCACTTGCTCCCTTCGACTGTGCAATAACATCTGCCAACCGATACTTGTAAGCGGAGCGTGTTCTGCTTCCTACATCGGCAACCGTAACACAGTCATTGTTATCGATTGCAACGAGGACCATAAAGTGACCGCCTCTTGTAAAATATCCCGGTCCCATAAGGCATACGACCGGCTTACCTGCCTTAAGCGCCTTCTTAATCGCCTGATAGTCTGTTCCTACTCCCTGACAGCGAAGCCCATATGCCGTCGCCATCGCCGGTATCATCTCGTGAGCAGAGCCTTCTCTTGAATAAAATCCATGCTGGTATCCCCAGATGGCTGTATCAAGCGGAGTAACCCACTTACCGGTAAGCGATGTAATGACAACTGCCATGGAAGTCGGTCCACAGCCTGCCTTTGCAATACAGTACCCATTCTGATTCCATGCGCTATCTCCCTGATTAAAATAAATATAACCGGCTATATACTCTTTATGATTCTTCATCGAAAGACGGGTATCGTTATATACTTTCGGAATAAATGTATTGACCGTATCTCTTCCATCCGGTGCATCTTCCTCTGCAATCTCCTCCTTGATGTTCTTAACCGCACTCTTTGTCCTGATCTCCATATCTTTTCTTGTAGAAATCTTGTTATTCTGTGCGGTGTTATCTGTATTCCCATTCGTACGGTCATCCTCTAAATGATCAGAATTCTTATCCTGTGTCGTATTCTTATTACTATCTGCCTGTCCATCTGACCCAGATGCCGAACTGCCAGTCTGCTCTGTCTGATGCGAAGCATCGTTTGAAGAGCTGCTGCCCGATGTGCCATTCTCAGATGCCGAACTTCCTGCCGAACTGCTTCCAGATACAGAACTTCCTGATGTAGAACCTCCTCCGGATGTCTGACTGCCTGATCCTGAACTTCCTTCCGTACCACTTGATGTACCGCTTCCCGACGTAGTATGCGTACTTTCCGTCTGCGATTCATCCTTTCCGGTGCTACTGCCTTCGGTATTCTTCTCGGAAGAAGCCTTCGTACCTTCTTCCTTCTTTGTCGTCACTTCTGTCGTACTCTCACTTTTTCCTAAACAATCGGCAGATACTCTTACAGATATACTAGATCTACTCTGCACCGTCAGCTTCCTGCCCTGTACGGCGGCTTTCTCTGCCGCATAAACCATCGTCGGCTCTGACTCTGCCTGAAAAAAGCACTCCGGATTCGTAAATGTCATGACTGTACCCAGCCCCAATGCCAGTACTGTCCGTCCAAAGTTGTTCATCAATCCTTCCTTCTTTCTTTTTACATAGTTAATGTAGATTTTTTCGTGACTTATTGATATAATATAGCAAATAACATATTTTTACAATAGACTTTTCTATTCTTTTGCATATTTAAGAATTGTCTATTTTGCCCGGAGGAGGGGCATACTATGGATAAAAAGTTTAATTTTCAGGAATTACAGGCAATCGTGGCAACACTTCGCGGAGAGAATGGCTGCCCATGGGATAAGTCACAGACACACGAATCGCTTAAATTATATACGTTAGAAGAAGCCTACGAAGTGAATCAGGCTGTATCTAACCTGACTAAGACCGGAGACTGCACCAACTTAAAAGAAGAACTTGGCGACCTTCTTTTCCAGGTGCTTTTACAGTCACAGGTTGCCGAAGATAACGGTGAATTTGCCATCGAAGATGTGATTGACGGCATCGCACGCAAGATGATCCACCGTCATCCACATGTATTTGCCGGCCGCCATTATGACAGCGTAGAACAACAGCAGGCTGACTGGGAGAAGTTAAAGGCACAGGAAGAAGGCCATAAACAGACCTCTTTGAAAGAGGACATCGATCTTATCCCGGAAAGCTTCCCTGCCCTCATCCGCGGTGAAAAGGTAGCGAAAAAGGCTGCCGCTGCCGGTGTACTTTCCACCAACGACGAAGATGTATTCAAAGATCTTCTTACTTCCGTCATCAATCTGCAGCTCGGCACCGCCGGCGAAGACCCAGAAAAGAAGTTCAGCAGCGATGAAGAACTTTCCGAAAAGTTAGGAGACACCCTGTTCGCACTGTGCCGCTTCTGCGCAAAATATAAAGTCTCAGGTGAGATGGCACTTTTAAAGAAACTCGAAGAATTTTAGAAAGCATCATCGCAGAAACGAAACAAGAATTCTTCTATTCGGATTGCCCCGAAGATAATAGAAAAAGAAGGAATGGTTTCTCATTTGATTTTGTTCCGTTGCGCTAAACATTTCATTTTGCCTCAAAAAGCAAAAACTTCGGAAAAACGAGTCCGAAGTTTTTAGAGTCAAAATTCCATAGCGCAAAGTCACAAAATTCAAATGAGAAACCATTCCTTCTTTATTTTTCTTTCGAGCAATCCGAAATCCAGTCTTTTATTTGCGGACACATAAACTGACCAGAAAACAGGAAATCCATTGCTAGGCTCTGCGGCTTTAGAGCAAAGTCAAAATGCGATTGAGCATATTGACTGCAGTGATGCAGAGCAGAGACTAACAATGGATTTCCTGTTTTCGTCTGTTTCGTCTAGTTTTCTGAATTAAAATATCTCATCTATCAGAATGCTGCAGAATTCGCTATAGTAGTAAAGGAACTGATTCATATCCTTTTCCCCCATACGCTCTTTGACCCTCTCTAAGAGCGTTCCACACTTCTCCAGCTCTTCGGTAATAAGCTTCTTCCCTGCCTGGGTAAACTGTACTTTTACGTAGCGGTGATCTTCTTCACTGCTTTTCATTTCCAGATACCCTTTCCGTTCCAGGTTATGAAGCATTCGGGATACGGCTGGTCTTGACAGCTTCAGCGCATCTCCGATATCGGATGGAATGACAAATGTTTTGGCTAGCAAAAGCCGCTGCAGAGTAAGTAGCATCGTCAGCTCGCCTGACGGGATGTTACACAGCTGTTGAAACTGAACATTCGCCCTTCTCATCTGAATGATTAACTGTTGATAATCTTCTAAAGTCACCTTCTGTTCTGTCTGAGGTTCGTCTTCTGGCCAGTCAGAACTGCCTGTGTCTTTCGTTTCCATATTTCCTCCAAAAAATACTTATATTTTTTTCATATACTGAAATACAACCATTTACTTTGCTATAACGATCCTGTCCTTCATCGGAACGTATTCTTTATCCATGGCTATGCTCTGGTATGCCGGACGGATGATCTTGTCGCAGTTCATCAGCTCTTCTAAGCGATGTGCGCTCCAGCCGACCATACGGGCAACGGCGAACATCGGGGTAAACAGCTGATCCGGCAGTCCTAAGATACGATACATTAAGCCGCTGTAAAAGTCAATGTTGGCGCTTACGCCTTTGTAAATGCGGCGCTTTTCCTGAATGGTCTCTACGGCAAGTCTTTCTACTCTGTTGTAGAATTCAAATTCTTCATCGTATCCTTTCTCTCTTGCAAGTTTATCAAGGAATCCCTTAAAGATTCTTGCTCTTGGATCAGAGATAGAGTATACGGCATGTCCCATTCCATAAATTAAACCACTATGGTCAAATGCTTCTTTATTAAGAAGCTTCAGAAGATAGTTCTTGATCTCGTCTTCGTCTTCCCAGTCTTTTACTGTCTGCTTCATCTCGTCAAACATATGTACAACCTTGATGTTGGCCCCTCCATGTTTCGGTCCTTTAAGAGAACCTAAGGATGCTGCCATCGCAGAGTACGTGTCGGTTCCTGATGAGGTTACTACGTGGTTTGTAAATGTGGAGTTATTACCACCGCCATGGTCCATGTGAAGTACGAGTGCGACATCTAAAACTCTCGCCTCTAATGGTGTATACTTCTTATTCGGACGCAGCATACGCAGGATATTCTCTGCGGTAGATAGTTCCGGTTTCGGTGAATGAATATAAAAGCTCTTACCTTCTACATAGTGGTTATATGCCTGATAGCCATAAACTGCGAGCAGCGGTACGGTACTTGTAAGCTGGAGGCACTGACGGAGTACGTTCGGTATGGAAATATTATCTGCCATGTCATCGTATCCGTATAAAGTGAGTACACCTCTTTGTAAAGTGTTCATCATGTCCTTACCCGGTGCCTTCATAATAACGTCACGTACAAAGTTCGTTGGTAATGTACGATAACTTCCAAGAAGCTTCTGAAATTCTTTCAGTTCTTCCTCTTCTGGCAAACATCCAAAAATAAGGAGATACGCGACTTCTTCATAACCAAATCTCTGCTCTGCTACAAAACCGTCTACAAGATCGTGGATATCGTAACCGCGGTATCGCAGCTCTCCATCGCAGGGAACCATCTTTCCATCAACTTCTTTGGAAGAGGTGATGGTGGAGATATCCGTAAGTCCTGCCAGCACACCCTTACCATTCACATCACGAAGGCCACGTAACACATGGTACTGGTCATACAGACCTGAAGGAATCTGCCCATGTTCCATAGAAAGCGCGGCCAGATCCTGCAGTTCCTGTGTCATCATTGAATATTCATTCATTCTATCACCATCTCTTTCTTAATTAACAATGTTAGTTATCTATGTTAATTATTATACTGAAAAAGAGACACTTTGTCAAATTAACGTGATGTATTGCACTGTCTGAAATCTATTCTGACAATATTTTACCCTGCTTATAAGTAGTTTACGCAAAAACACTGTCCCTTAGCACCAAAATTTTATGTAATATGTACAAGTTTTTTCTGTTTTAAAATATTTGACTGTGCTATACTATAAATAACTTTATTTATATAAGGGGTTAGTATGCACTTTTCCCCTGTTTTAGTGCGACTGGTACTTATTTAGAATGTAGTTTTCATTGCGGCATTTGGAATACGACATTTCGATTTTGCCGGATTTTTCTACAGGATAAATATTTACTGCTATTATAATTTATCATTTAAAAATTTTTTAGAAAGGAGCGTATCATTTATGCAAATACAACGTCTCGTAGATCTGGAGGACTACGAATTTGATACATTGCTCGTTACGTATAATCATAAAAACCGCCTGAGTATCGAACTTGGAAAGGTCAGCGAAATTTTTGAAAGTCTTCAGGCTGACGGTCTTGTTGGCGGAAGCAAGGTATACGGACTTCGAGGAAAGGACTTCTCCTATCAGGGCCAGCCTTACTATAATCTAATCTTTATCGGTATCCCTGAGAAGGCAACTCCAAGAAGATTTCAGTTACAGTTTGGCCAGGCTATGAAGGAAGCGAAGCGTTTCCATGGTAAGAACCTTCTTATGACTGCGATCGGTGAAGAGGTTTCCTACTGGTTAAGTTCCGCTATGAAGGGACTTCTCCTTGCAGACTATTCCTTTGATAAGTACATTTCTGACAAGCCAGAAGCCTCTGAACTCCATCTTGGAATCCTGACAGGAATTGATTCTGCATCCTTTAAGAAAGAAGAACAGTACACAAGAATGATGGCGAAGGCTGTCACAACCGCTCGTGATCTGGTGAATGAACCAGCGAACGTTATGACACCGGCTGCTCTTGCCGCTAAAGCAAAAGAAGTCTGCGAAAAGAACAATATCAAGTGCACCATCCTTGAAAAGCAGGACTGCGAAGCACTCGGTATGAATTCTTACCTTGCCGTTGCCCGCGGTTCAAAACAGTCTGCGAAGTTCATCGTTATGGAATATAACGGACGTGTTACTGATGATGAAAAGATTGCCTTAATCGGTAAAGGACTCTGCTTTGACTCCGGTGGATATAACTTAAAACCTGGCACTGCCATAAAAGGTATGCATGGTGACATGGGCGGCGCAGCCGCAGTAATCGCTGCAATGGGCGCGATCGCAGAAGCGAAGCTCGGCATTAACGTAACTGCTGTCATCCCTGCCTGCGAGAACATGATTTCCGGCAAGTCTATGAAGCCGGGTGATATCGTTAAGTCTATGAACGGTAAGTACATCGAAGTTGTTAATACAGATGCAGAAGGCCGTATGGCTCTTATCGATGCCATCACTTATGCAATCCGCGAATGTGGCGCTACAACATTAATTGATGTAGCAACCTTAACCGGCGCATGCGTTGTTGCCCTCGGTGACCGCTACACCGGCGCATTCAGTAACAGCGATGAACTTATGGCTAAGATCGTTCAGGCATCGATCCTTGCAGGAGAGAACATCTGGAGACTCCCTATGGGCGATGAAGAATATGATAACTTAAATGCATCCACCGTAGCTGATATCGCAAACTGCGGTAAGAAGTGTGGTGCAACCGCTGCCGCAAGATTCTTAGGTGAATTCGTAGAAAAGAAACCTTGGGTACATCTTGATATCGCCGGAACATCTGAATCAGACGAAGACAAAGAGATTTACTCTAAGGGCGGAACCGGAGCCGCAACAATGCTGCTTTATGAAACAGTGAAGTTGATGGAGAAACCGTATAAGAGTTATTAAGGGATAAAGCGACAGAAAGAGACGGAAAGCGAGCAAATCTTAATATAGAAAAAGCTTAGTTTCACAAAAAAAGATGGCTTGGATGCCATCTTTTTTTGCTCTAATGCGCTTTTTCTATATTAAGATTTGCTCTCTTTCCTGTTTTTTGGCTGTTGGCTTTTGCCTTTTAATAAGAACTCTCTTATACGCTTTCTCCATATGTGAATATGGGGATGAGATTCGATATTCTCTGGAAACTATCTTTTTTGCTCTAATGCGCTTTTTCTATATTAAGATTCGCTCTCTTTCCTGTTTTTTGGCTGTTGGCTTTTGCCTTTTAATAAGAACTCTCTTATACGCTTTCTCCTGTTTTTTAGCTGTTAGCTTTACTGAAACAGCTGTGCTTCTCTGATTACGACGTTTTTATTTTTTGCCCAGATGGAGCCGAATTCGCCTCCACCTAATGGTGCTGCTCCTCTACCTACTTCTACTGTAATGAATGGAATCTTTTTCTTATAAAGGTAATATGTTCTGGAGTATCCATGTGGAAGTGCGTAGCTTTCATGCTGTACAAGCTGGTAACCTGTAAGGCTTTTTGCAGTCTGGTACATTCTTGTCGTTGCATTTCTTACTGCTTTTGGTGCGCGGCTGGTTGACTTACCGTAAATAATGGAGCCTGTAGAGTGATAGCTTACAATACCGACAATCTTGCCCTGTTTCTGGATTCTATTTGACCAGTTTACTAATGCTCTTGTCTCGCTCTCGCTTTCTGCCTTTGGTCCACAGTATCCTGAACTTCCTTTTCTTCCGGATGTTTTAAATGCTACGTTCCAGTTACGGTTTAAGTCTACACCTCTTGCATTCGCTTTCCATCTGCTGGAGCTGCCTCCCATCTTTCTAAGAGCTGAACGAAGCTTTTTACTACGGATTGCATTAAATCCACGCTGGCTAATCGCTGTTCCGTCCGGATTACAGGATGGTACATAGTGAATTGCCACTTTATTCAATGTAGCAGAAACCTTCTTGCCGCTTATCTTTTTATTGTAATTACTTAAATAATATTCAATCTGCTTCATACAAAGCTGTACTGTCATATGCTCTCTTGCATGAAGGTTCCCCATAACAAGAAGATGCTTCTTTGCATCAGGATTACCGATTACAACTTCATAAAGATTTCTCTTATCTTCACTCTTTCCGATCACATTCACCTGGCAATGATTCTTATACTTTTTCTTAAGCTGCTGTAAATCTTTCTGCAATTCGCTATAGCTGTAATTCTTCTTACCACCGGAAACAATCGCTGCGTCTGCAGTCACGCCCTTTGTTGTAAATCCGATACAGCAGATCAATACCGCTGTAAAAATCCAGCCCATCATTCTTTTCATGTTCTTTTTCATGATATTTTTCTCTCTTTCCCTCTTATTTGCCTTGTTTATTCCTACTTTTTCTTAGTATATGCCTTAACAAAATTGTATACAAGACACGCTGCAACAATGACTGCTGCCATTATAAGAAAATCTGCAAGTGTCATCCTCTATTCACCCCTTTATTCATAATCCAGTCATATGATACCAGATTAAATTATATCATATTTTCCAAGAAAAAAATATGATATCCATAGCAAAAAATGCAAAAAAACAGCCCAGGCATTAAGCGTGGCATAGCAAAACGCAAGACATCTACACTTTTATACATAGAGCCACATTTATCCATAAATTTATATGCGATTTTCTAATGGTAGCCTCAACCTACAAATGCAAAAACAGCCCCCGGCATTGGGTGTGGCATCATTGGCAGGAATTCTCATAGAATATAGGTAATCGCATGCAAAAATTTATGAAGATGCGCGGTACCTATGTATAAAAGAAGCAGATGCTTTGCAGGTTTTGCGTTATGACACTTGAGAACGAACCCGCCACCGAGCGCCTTGTTTGAGCTTTAGCGAGTTTTGGCGCGAATGGCGTTTTTATAAAACGTTCGAAAGTGGCATAGCAAAACGCAAGACATCTGCGCTTTTATACATAGGGCCACGCATCTTCATAAATTTTCACATGCGATTGTCTATCTCTAAATATAAATTCCTGACATAGGGTTAGGGGCTGTTTTTGCAACAGCCCCTCGCCCCTTTTATAGGGAAAGTTACTTTATCCGCCTTTTCCTTTTGGTAGGGGAATGGAAAAGGCAGTTCCAAAAAAAGTTACTTTGCTCTTATTACTTTTTTCACTTCCGGACCATTACCATATCCTTTACCTAATGCTGTACTGATTCTGATCGTCAGCTTTTTCCCTTTCTGTGCTCCGTTAGGAACCCATACGGTATAACTCTTTTTACTTCCTTTTACCCAGTTACCAGCAACCCACATACCGCCAATTTTCGGTACTTTTTTCTTTAAGGTTACTTTTACTTTATACTTCGTATAGGTATACGGTGGTACCCATTCATAACGTGAAATGCGTCCACCAATCCAGTGCTTGCGCCACCAGCCCTTAACCGTTACCTTTTTCCTCTGTACGATTTTGATGGACTTGATAGCCGGTTTCTTCTTAGAACCAGTCTTCATCGTTACGATATCGGATGGCGTTCCTATCATACCATTTGCATAAGCCTGTACGCGGAACTTGTAATTCGTCAGAGGTTTTAATCCTTTGATCGTCACCGGATTACTGTTACCACAAGAGAAGTATCCTAACGTCTTTGCTGTCGTCCATTTACCCTTCTTTAAAACCTGAATCCTTACAGAAGTCTGCAGCTTATTCGGATAATCTACCCAGAACTTTGCAGAATTATAACCAGTAGCCACACGTGGCTTTTTCAATTTCTCTGCCGGACTGATCACATAAGTTGTAAATGTCTTTCCGTTTGTTGTCTTAAAGGTAATCCATGCATGTCTGCCTGGTGCAGTAGCAGTAGATGGAATTCCATCATAATCAACTGTATTTGAATTATACCAGTTCCATGTCTTTCCGGTAAGATGGTCATATACCGAAACAATCTTATCATCGGAATTCGCTGGTACGGTCTGTGCGATCACCTTTTTCTTCCCTATATCGGAAAGCTGAATCTCACTTGATGAACAGATAATTCCATTCGCAGGGATCCAATCATGACCGTTTAAGTTAAACATAAATGTTGCTGGATAATAAGCCTGTCTGTTATTAATTATCTTTACATAATAAGTGCCACTTGTTAAAGTTTTTGAACCTATATTCCATATGTTCTCGCCTTTATATTGTGTAGCGGCTTCTTTGTATACCAGTTCATCACGAGAATTATATATTTTGATAAATGTTTGACTTTGATGAAAAAGGCTGCATCTTTCTTTCTCAGCTAGCTCAAATATCGGATTAATTACTGCTCTATCCTTAACATCAAACTTATACCAACGTTCATCTTCTCCAGAGCCAGTAACACCTTCATAAAGACTGTTCTGCATACCGGATAATGGAATTTCCACTGCGGTATTTTTATTAAGACCAATCGCCTGATCTTTCTTTTTAACTTCTTTACTGAGATAGGCTGCTTTAACGTTAAATGTTACAGAAGCAGAACTTGAAGCTGAAGAAGAGAAAACAACTTCACAAGCCTTCTCTATACGCTGATATGGATATAAATAAAGCACATTTGCATCTTTCGCTACTGGATTTTCTTTGCTTACACACTCATGATTTCCTACATATATTCTTAGTTTATAATTATGATCCGTTTGTGCAATATTATGCTCAAAAGTTACTTTTACCGGTTTATCAGAGTTATTGGTTATATTAATATATGGATTACTATTTTCTCCTTTCGTAAATGGAACCATTTTTATCGTTCCTGGGGTAAAGTTTTTAGGAATACCGACTTCATCGGCATTCACCCCGGCATCTGCCATAAACCAGAACCCGAACACCAAAGCACATAACAATAATCCCTTCATAAAATAGTTACATATTCGTTTCGTTCTCTCTTTTTTCATAATGATCCCTCCTGTTTATTCTCCAACGAAGTTGCGGGAGTGTCGTTTTTAAACCATTAAGTTTTCTAAGAAAATTATAACAAATATGCTCATTTTTCACACTGTCCTTAAGTACAGGTTTTCTTCACAAAGAAGGTGGATTTTTTTCTGGACTGCTTGGAATGATAAAGTTTTTATTGGTGACTGCGATTGCAAGTCGTGTTTTATTGGCATAGCCGGTTTTGGATAAAATATTGGATACATGAAACTTTACTGTTCTCTGGGATATATGCATTCGTTCAGCAATTTCACTATATTCAAGTCCTTCGCAGACGAAGCGCAGCACCTCGATTTCTTTGGCAGTAAGTTCTGAACTGTCCGCAAGCCCCAGCTTTACACTCGGTGTTTTATCCGGGAAAATGTGTTCTCCCGCCATCGTTTGTTCTATGACATCAATGAGGTTCTCCGGGCTGATATCTTTATACCAGAAGCTGTCAACTTTCGCTTCCTTTGCTCTTTTTAAATAGCCGACTTCAACCATGGAAGTGACGATAATTATTTTTATATCCGGGAATTCTGCTTTAATTTCTGCTGCTGCTTCTATACCATCTTTATTCCCGGCTGTACATACGTCCATCAAAATTAGGTCGATTTTCTCCTGTCTGCATACGGCAAGTGCAACATCTGCTCCATTTACACTGGCAGAAAGTGCGTATTTCCCACTATCTAAAAGTATTCTTTCCATATTTTCACGAGGCATCCTCTGATCTTCTACGATTAATACCTTCTTCATTCTTCCTCCTCACTTTCCCTCTCCTTTTGAAATGTTATTGTCAATGCAAAATACGGCATGGATTGTATATGCATTTCCCCACTATAATCAAATATATGCCGGGAAAGGTTATATAATCCTCCTTTGGGAACAACTTCTTTTTCCGGCGCCACCCCATTATTTGTAATACGAATACGATAAAAATCATCATTTTCCTGCATTGTGATAGAAAGTTCTGTCGCACCGGCGTGACAGACGCCATTCGTCAGACACTCTCTCATAGCAAGTATATATATATTGGCGTACTCTTCGTTCTTTGGCAGGGAACCAAGGCACTCTATCTTTACGCCAAGCGTTTTCGCATCCTGCAGAAATCTTTCAAATTCTCCTTCATCTAACGGGTACTGATTATCGTTCCAGATTGCATTTACCGCCTGGCGGAGTAATCTGACCGCATCGCTGTAATCTGCACTCTCCTGCATTAAGCTCTGCCGGATAGCTGTCAGTCCCGCTCCCATCTGATCATGCAGCTTTGTCTTCGCGGCAAGCACTTCTCTTTCCCTTGTCAAGATCAATACATTGTCCGAAAGATAGCGGAGTTCTTTTGAGATTTCTTTTAACTTTTCCGTCTGCTTTGTCAAATTTATTTTTTCATGATATTGCTTTGTAATATCCATAAAAACAGCTTCCGTATACACATTTCCATCGCTGTCTTTTACTTCATTTTCCTGGTAATCCCACGCCTTTCCATCAGGAAAAAGGTACATCTCTTTTTTATCTGTGAGTCTAGTCACACCATTTTGCGTACTCGTATGAAGAGCATCCCGCAATTCGCTGAGTTTCTGCAGATCTTTATGCGCAAGAACCCGGAAAAGCCGATACATCTGTGTATTGGCAAGCTTCACTGCACCATTGGAATTAAAATAGCAAATGCCTATCGGAAGGAGGTTCATCGCTTCTTGGATCGAATTCCGTCCCACTTGCTCCTTTGTTATCCTTCTCAGCCGGATACCTTCCCAGATAAGTAAAAAATCAATAATGCCGACAATGCACCAGATTACCCAGATCGGAACAGGCAGCACTTCATAATAGTTTTCCCCCTTATCTATCTGTCCAAATGAATACGCCAGATGATTCAGCAGAAAAAACAAGAATAAAAATGCAAAAATATTCCAATGCCACTTCTTTTTATCTATCCGCATATCATGAAACATAAGAAGCAAAAATAAGGTAACGATCAAGCTGAGCAGCACCGCTGTCATTAACAGCGTCTGCATTACCTTATATGAAAGATAGAATGTCTGCATTACTTTTCACCTGCCTTTTTCACAGTAAATGTAAATTTCCATACACCGTCTTCGTACTCGCCTTTCTCTGCCTTATCAAAAAATGAGCTCAGATTCGCTTCACTTTCTACTTCCATACAAACAATCAGTTCTTCTCCACAAGGACGAATCTTCACCCACATAAACTGAATAGAATCCACGCAGGCTTCTACTATTGATTCAAAAAAGCTATAAATACGAACCGCATCCCGCACATAAATGCGCTCACCCGCAGGGGCAGTCAGGGCACATTCTATCCCCATTAACTTCAAACTGCTAAAAGACTCTTCCAGACAGGCTCCAAGTTCCGCAACATCGGATATCTCTGCTCTTTCTCCGATAAAAATCAAATTTCCATATCTTTTTATGTATGTTCCGATCACACTGATCTTCGCAAGCAGCCTGCGGCTCTTTACCAGATCTTTTTCCACTTCGTATCGGCTAAGCAGCTCATTTAACAGCCCGATCTGTCCGGCAGTTTGCGTCTGTAACTTATCATATAAACGATTCTTTTCCCGCAGCATATTAATCTTTGCCTTTGTCTGATAATTCTCCTGTTCCAGACAATTACTCTCCTCTATTGTTTTCCTATTCTCTTCCATTCTTTCAAGAAGCATAATAATGTATTCAATATCTTCCTGCCATAAAATATGTCCGCCCTGAATCGGTCTGTTTTGGATCAGCGTCTTCTTATCAACAACAACGTCTCCCTTCTCCGCTTCCCTCATCACCGCTTCCGAAAGCTCCATTGCATTAGCAGAAGTATACCGGACACGATAATTTCGATCCGTAATCTGCGCTCCCATCGTACATACTTCAAATAGTTCTTCATACCCTGTATTCGTCTGAATCAGCCCACAGTAAATACAGCTCTCAAATATACATACAAACATCAGGCATAACGCCGCTGTAATATCTCCACCAATAACCTGCATCCACTCTGCACCGCTTGCATAAATAATCGCATAAAGAATCGAAATACCGATTCCGATCACCGGCAAATACTTCTTTCTCTGAGACAGCCGGCACTTATAAACCATTAAAGCAAACGCAGCCACCGCGCAGACAACTTCCCACAACAGCACAGTATAATATCCCCACGCATAGCTGTAGCCTTTATCCGTCCATACCTCTCCTGCCGCAAAAGAAAACACACACTGATGAAAATCATTTGACAATACCAATAAAAAACAGAGCGTTGTAGGAACATATAAAAACTTTAACCATTTCGGTAAAATGTACTCCTCCGGCTGCCCAAGCAGAACTGCTGTCTGTACCGCCGCCTGCGGAATAAACAGCATCGGCAGGTAATAGCTGTACCATAAATAACGCTCTACATTTACATCCATCGCAAAAAAATACTTTATACTACGTACAATAAACCAGAAAATCATTAACCCCGATATAAAAATCAGTGTATTTTTCGCCGCTTTTTGAACGACCCGCTTATGAATACTGATTCCCCACCCAATATATAATCCAATATATATCAAGGTTCGTAAAATCCCCCAAAAAAGGTATCGTGGACTTACCTTCCCTACAATACGGCATAGCAGCGTAGCGATAACCAGCCCCGCAAAAATAACTTGATTCCAATTCCTTTGTTTTTTCTGTTGTTTTTGTTCCTGTTGTGTTTGTTTTCGTTGTATTTGTTTCCGTTGCGTTTGTTGTTTCTGTCGTACTTTTTGCATCACAGCGCTCATGCCACTTCCTTTACTGAATCGTATCGTCCATCTCTTAAGATTCATTGTACTATATTTACAGGCTTTCTACTATATTTATATCAGATGTGAGATGACTCCCACCTCTGTAGGTGGCGAACAACAAATCCGTATCAGTGGTGGGAGTCAATCCCCCATCTGATATAGCCTCCGGCAGGGCGCACATTGTCCGGTGGACAATGGTTTTGCGCCGACCGAAACGGAGTGTAGACTTGCAGAGATGCGCAGAAGAAGTATGTCATGCATTGCATGACGCGCATCTCGCAGCAAGAATGCCGGGGCATTCTTGAATTTTCTTCACAGCAAAAAAGAGAGCATCTCGACTACTATTCTAGATGCTCTCTCTAGTAATTTGAATTTTCAATTATGTCCAACGGACTATACCTCCTGTTTCCCTTTTAACTTTAAGCTAACCATCCACAGTTTGTATTGTAATCAGTCATTCCTTCTATCTTCTACAAAAAGATTATGATTCTTAATACACTTACTTCTGATTCCTTAAAATCTCCGGTCATATGATTCATCTCAACTTTGGGCGATTATTCCTTTGAATTCTAAGCTGATTCCTGGATTCTTCAATTCTTCTTCCTACTACTACCTAAAGTGCTATCTATCTGATATTATCACTCACAATCTTTGAATCTTTAAATCTGCAATCTCACTTAAATTCTAAAACTTATGTTTTTGTTGGTCTATACCTCCCGCTATGGTATCGTTTCTTAAATCTTAACTTAACTGTTTGGTGGTCTATACCTCCTGCTATAGTATCGTTTCGAGTCTTAGCTTAAGTTTTTGTTGGTCCGTACCTCCTGGTTTAGTATCGTTTCTTAAATCTTAACTTAACTGTTTGGTGGTCTGTACCTCCTGCTATAGTATCGTTTCGAATCCTAGCTTAAGTTTTTGTTGGTCCGTACCTCCTGATTAGTATCGGTTCTTGAATCTTAACTTAACTTTCTGGTGGTCTGTACCTCCTGTTATAATATCGTTTCCTAAATAAAAATTATGTTTTTGGTGGTCTGTACCTCCTTCTGGCTTATTTAAATTCTGAAATTAATTTTAATCTGTTTGCACTCTCACCTCTTTTTCATGATAAAAGCAAAACCTCTAATTTCAAAATCTATATGATGGACTGTGCCGTCCGTTCTTTGTTTATGTCTGTATTATAATGCAGAGTTCTTATTTTGTCAACACTATTTTTGTATTTTTTATTGATTTTCTAATTTCATTCCTTGAATCTAATTCTTTTTAGTTTTTATCATATTTTATTTATAATTTTCAGAATATTCACTCTTTTCACAAACCCAAAGTACAAAATCAAACACCTTTCAAAACCAGCTTATTCCCCACATCACAGATAACTGTTCCTTTTTCGTCAGATTTTCTTCATTTTTTTCTCACAGACTGTTCACAAATTTCCGGTATCATAAAACCATCAAAAACAACAACTTATTTTTGATAGATTTTTTTCATACTTTCCTCTCTTTTAAAAAACCAGCCTTCATTGGCTGGCTTTTTTATTTTATATGGAACTTTTTCTGTATCTCTTTTCTTCCCCACAATTCCACTTCATTCCGGCGGGCAAGATTTCTGGCACTTTTCGTAAAATTACTATTTGTAACTACCATGGCATTATCTGCCTTATAGTACGCAATAGAACCGACAACTTCCTGTACGGCAGTAATCCCAACATTCCTTTCATAACGCTTTGCCTGAACAACCGTCTTTTTTCCCCATTTACGAAGAACAAGATCTGCCCCGTAATCATGGCTGTAACTTGTGAGTTTCACACGATATCCAAGATGCCGGAACTGAATAGTTAAATACCGTTCAAATGCCCGTCCACTCAGCTTATCTATTCTTTTCATTGTCATATGAAGATAATATAAAGTGCATAAACGTCTGATAAATTGATAAATACAAATAGCACAGAGTAAAGCACAGCCGACTGCCGCCTCCCCCTCTCTCCTTGTATAAAATGTATATCCTTGCAGAAACGTATATAGAACACCCGCTAACCATAGCCACTTTTTAATATCGAAATATCGCATCTTATCTTTTGCCTTTCTAACACATTTAAAATGATATCTCAAAGTATACACTATTTTACTATTTAATTCATTAGGGAACAGACGAAAATAAAAAGAATAGACCATTGCAACTGTAAAGATATCACTGCGTAGAAAATGCCTGTTCGGCATTTTTACTTGCTCTCACATTACATTTGCAATGGTCTATTCTTTTTATTTTCTGTGTTTTGACTCCAAAAGGAATGAATTCAATAGGCTTTGGGAGCGATTAAGGGGGAGGCGGCAGATGGCTACTGCTACTCAGAAAGTATGCCTGCCCGCCATGCAGCACATGACATACATTTTGAAAAAAGGGGCAGCATAGTGGAGATGGCATCAGAATAAGTCACAACCTTCTGTCCCCTTCCCCATTTCTTTCCCAAAGACTATTGGATTTATTTCTTTTTTCGTCTGTTTTCTCTTCAATAAATCTAATGAGCTACATCATTATCAAGGGCTGCGATTCCTGTTTCATTTGTTCGGATTCTTACTACATTTTCTACATCATAAAGGAAGATCTTACCATCGCCGTACTCGCCGGTGTAAAGTGCTTTCTTTGCGGCTTCTACAACTAATTCCGGTGGTACTGTAGATACGACAATGTCTACCTGAAGCTGTGGCAGAAGGTTCATATCAATCTTAACACCACGATACTGTCCAGTTTTTCCTTTCTGTGTTCCACAACCAATTACATGGGATACTGTCATACCTGTTACACCAATCTGGCTCATGGCATCTTTCAGAATGGCAAAACGGTCTTCTTTACACATAATTGTAAGTTTTGTATAACGTCCGCCAGCTTCTTTTGCACCGCCGATGATTGGAGCGAGTTTCTTGTCTCTTAAGTCGGTTACATCGATTGTTTCTGTTGTTACACCGCCCATTGTTGTTGCGGAAATTGGAAGGAAATCTGCGTATGCAGATGCAAGATCATGTTCTGCGATATCAAGACCCATGATTTCTTCTTCTGCACTGACACGAAGTCCTATTGTATGTTTAAGAATTGTAAATACGATTGTCATTGCGACTGCTGTGTATGCTGCGATACATACAACACCGAGTACCTGTACTCCAAGCTGGTGGAATCCGCCACCATAGAATACACCATTGTTATAATCGAAAAGTCCGACTGCTACTGTACCCCAAAGACCATTACATCCATGAACGGCTACGGCACCTACCGGGTCATCAATTTTTAATTTCTGGTCAATAAATTCTACAACTATTACTACAAGAATACCATCAACAAGTCCGATAATTGTTGCACCAACGGCATCTACATTCGCACAGCCGGCTGTGATACCTACAAGACCTGCTAAAGAAGCATTCAGACACATGGAAACATCAGGTGCTCCATTTCTGATCCATGTAAACAGCATACAGGCAAAAGTTGCTACTGCCGGTGCGATAGTTGTTGTTCCAAGAATCTGTGCTAACTGTGTAGGATCTGATGCTGCTGCACCGTTGAATCCATACCATGCAAACCATAAGATAAAGCATCCAAGTGCGCCAAGTGTAAGGGAGTGTCCCGGAAATGCATTTACAACAACTTTTCCGTCTTTTCCTTTTGTATATTTACCAATACGAGGTCCAAGCATTGCGGCACCGATAACAGAAGCAATACCACCGACCATATGAATTACAGAAGAACCTGCAAAATCAACATAGCCTAATTTTGCGAGCCATCCTGCACTGTTCCATACCCAGCCAGCTTCAATCGGGTATACGATTGCACTGATAACTGCGGAATAAATACAATATGTAGAGAACTTTGTTCTTTCTGCCATTGCTCCGGAAACGATTGTTGCTGCCGTTGCACAAAATACTAACTGGAAGAAGAAATTGGACCAGTCAAAGTTTGCGAAGTCTGTGAACATCTGATATTCCGGTCTTCCGATCAGTCCAAAGAAATAATTTTCACTGTTCATAATCCCGTAACCAAGAACGAAGAATACGACCGTTCCAATACAGAAGTCCATCAGATTCTTCATAATGATATTTCCGGCATTTTTCGCTCTGGTGAATCCTGTTTCCACCATTGCAAAACCACACTGCATAAAAAATACTAATACTGCACCTAAAAGGTACCAAACACTCATATCCATACTTTTCACTCCTAACTTTTTTTGCAGGTCTTTCCTGCTTTTTCAAGAAAATGCTTTCTCACTCGCGAAGTGTTTTTATTTTATAAATTTCTATAAAATAAAAAATGGACGCCAAAACGATTATGTTTCAGCGCCCTTGCTTTTCATGCATTTATTTTTGCACTTTTTAACCAGTAAGTCAATGTCAGTTTTGACTTAACTTTTTTAGCTGTCCGAGTGAAATTTTATTATATTGTGACAGTCAGATTGTACGGAAAAAAATAATGCTTAATTATCTTAAATTCTCTATCTTTTTTACTTAATTTTCTTAGTAGAATTTATTTTCTGCTTGTTGGCTCCAGAAGAAATATGTTCAATAGTCTTTGGAAGGGAGATGGGGAAGGGGACAGAAGGTCGTAGCTTATTCTGATACTGTCTCCGCGATGCTGTCAATGATAATAAATTAAAGAAAGCTCCTAATCTTCTGGACGGTATACCTTTCGAGCAAGCAGGAGTCTTCTGATTTCTCCCTTCTCTCCACCAAAGACTATTACATTCCTTCCTTCTGGAGCCAAAACACAGAAAAAAGAAACCATACCATATCCCAGATGCGGATGAGCATCTTAAGCACAGCGACTACAGAGCATCTGGGATATGGTATGGTTTCTTTTTTCGTCTGTCTTCTCTAAACGAATGAAATAGTTAATTATTCTTTCTCCATCCCGCGGGATATTTATTTTTAAGATTATTGTTTACGAGTTTTCCAAATCCTAATGGATGTCCTGCCACCATGACTAGCTGCCAGCCTTTTCGTTTCTTTTCGCCGGCGATCAAGTCGCTTACATCGAGGGTTTCTCCGCGAAGATAACGTGACAGGCGTTCATCGTCTGCCGGGAAGTCAAGTACCTGATCAAAGTCCTGTGCGTGGAGTGCCAGGGCAAATGGCTGAGATGGTTCAAATCTTTTCTTTTTAAATTCGCCCATGAAGAGTCCATTTCTAAGGAAATGTAATCCTCGTCCATCGTATTTTGGTGCTGGAAGATAGTACAGATTATCTCCTCGCACATCGATTCGCTTCCCATCATATGCGATATTTACATGGGAGAAAAAATCTTCTGCTGCTGCTTTTTGTTCTTTATTTAAGCCTTTGCACTTTTCCCACCAGATAGAACTTTGCGAGACTGTCTGTTGTACTTGCTGCTGTGTACCGCTCTTTTTATGAAGAAGTGCCATAAAATGCCCCTCTCCGGACATCTTATGTGGCCAGATTCTGCGGCAAAGCTTACAGCTTTCATCGAAAACTTCTCCTCTGTAGGAGGTCAGTCCTTCTGCAAAGCCTTCATAATCTTCCATCGGAATAACTTCCATATCCGGACGTTCCTTTAAAAGATGTGTGATCGTCTTTTCATTTTCCAATGGTGAAAATGTACAGGTAGAATAAAACATCATGCCGCCTGGAAGCAGCATATCTGCCGCCTGTACAATGATTTCCCGCTGCAGTTTTGAAAAATATTCCGGTCCTTTTTCCTGCCAGGAATCCACAACCGCCGGATTCTTTCGAAACATTCCTTCACCGGAACAAGGCGCATCCACCATAATCTTGTGGAAAAATTCCGGAAATCTCTCCGCAAGTACATGCGGTGGCTCATTCGTCACAAAACTATTAGAAATACCAAATAGCTCAAGATTACGAAGTAATGCTCTCGCTCTTGCTGTATTAATATCATTTGCCACCAGAAGGCCTTCTCCCTGTAAGGCTGCTCCAAGTTCCGTTGCCTTCCCTCCCGGTGCCGCACACAGATCAAGAACCCGCTCGCCCGGCTGTACTTTAAGTCTTGATGCCGGAGTCATCGCACTCGGTTCCTGTAAATAATAAAGTCCGGCACTGTAAAATGGGTGCTTTGCCGGCGCATCTTCTGCCTCATAAAAATATCCATTTGAAATCCACGGAACCTTTTTCAAATGAAAAGGAGCAATTCTTTCGAATTCCTCCAAGTTCATCTTTAAAGTATTCACCCGCAGACCATACTGTCTCTGTCCGTCAAATCCGGCAAGAAACGCTTCATAATCTTCTCCTAAAATCTCCTTCATAGAATCAAGAAAAGACTGTGGTAAATCTGCCATCTAAAAATCTCCTTATTACTTAATTATATGATTATATGCAATTATTTTGAAAACACCAAAACATTCTCGAAATAATTCTGTATATTAATGAAAAGCCTGTCCTGCCTGTTGGGCACTGTCCGCACGCTGTTCTACTAGCGGACTCTTCTGGATCACATTACTGTTCTTCTGCTTCAATAATTCTTTAATAATCTCTTTTCTCGTAATGATCCCGATAAATACGTTACGCCCGTCCACAACCGGAACAAAGTTCTGATTAAGAATGTGCTTATCTAACTGTGCGATATCTGCATCAATACTTACTGCTTTATAATCCCAGCGAAGACGCATAGACTCCACATGAGACTTTCTCATCACTTCCATATCCATGTGATACTCTTCAATCAGATTCCAGAGAAAATCTCCTTCCGAAATCGTTCCAACATAATGTCCTTCTTTATCAATAACCGGAACCGCCTGATACCCATGCTTATGAATGAGGCGTAATGCCTGTGCTACGGTATCTTCCTGATGTATGTATGTTACTTCACTTTTAGGAATCAGATAAAATGATATATTCATATATAAATCGCTCCTTCTCGCTTTCGTTTCAATTTACGTGAATCTTCTCCAATACATATACATCATAACATACCAAAAGGGATTTAGATAGCCTTTTGCAAAAGCTTCATAAAATCTTCATAAAAATGTAACTTGTGATTTGATGGGTTGAATAGACGAAAAAAGAATAAAGCCGCTATCCCATCTGCTCTGTAGTCGCTGTATTTAAGATGCTCATCCGCATCTTAAACACGCTCCGAAGCCGCATCTGGGATAGCGGCTTTATTCTTTTTTCTGTGTAATCCAATCCCTGAAAGGACTTGTGTTGCAAAAAATTTAAAAATTTTGTATTTGATTTTTTAGCGTAATTTTCCGAGCCAAACATCTATTTTTCTATCTACCCAATTCTTGCAATTATATTTATTAAATGATAGAATTTTTATATTACAGACTTATATTAAAGAATGCGATTTAGGCATTATAAATTACACAAATATGTGGTTTTTGTGAAGGAAAAATAGGAATATTTTCAAATAAAGTATTTAGAAAGATTTCAGGTAATATATTATGTTAAATATCGATAGACAACGTGTTATTTTAGATCAGTTATATCAAAAAGGATCGGTGAAAGTTTCAGAGCTTAGTAAGGAGCTTGGCGTACATGAAGAGACAATCCGACGAGATTTGAAAGCTTTAGCAGCAAAGTGGGATATTAAGACGGTGTACGGAGGAGCTGTCTTAAAAAATACAATCAATTCACCGGCGGTACAGGAAATTAATATGCTTTCTAAGCGAAATAGTCATTATGAGGAAAAACAGATTATTGCACGTAAGGCTGCTACTCTGATTCAACCGGGGCAGACGATTGGGCTTAATTCTGGAAGTTCGGTGGAGTATATTCTTGATTATCTTGAAGATAAGCGTCCTTTAAATATTGTAACTTTAAATATTCATATTGCTGCTAAAGCACTTCTTCTTGAGGGTGTTGATGTTTATATTCCAGGAGGAAAGCTTCGGACACAGTCTGGCTCTGTAATGGGATCAGATGCAGCTAATTTTATCCGTTCTTTCACTTTAGATCAGTGTTTTTGTGGCACATCGGCTGTGAATTTATCCAAAGGTATCTGCCATCCAAATATTGAAGAAGTAGAAGGAAACCGAGCAATGATTGCTGCTTCCCGTAAGAAATATATTGTCTCAGATTCTAGCAAGATGAATCAGACCGCTCCATTTAAGATGTTTGATATTGACTGTGTAGATGGATTTATCGTAGATAATAATTTTCCACCAGAATATCGCGAATACATGGAACTCCATGGAATTGAAGTAATTTAATTCTAAGTTGCTAAAGAGACACCTCTGGTGAATTTCGATTTTACTAAACTGTTAATTTAGATTAGGCAGAAAAAAGAAACAACACTATATCCCAGATACATCTTCAGATCATGTTTTAGATGCAAACAAGCATTTTAAACACAGTGACTACGGAGCACCTAGAATATAGTATTGTTCTTTTTTTGTCTATACGAAATCTACAAATTGGAAGTTAATACAAAATGTCTGTAAAATACTCCATCTTCTCTTCTGGATATCCATGGTCTTTGAGTGCTTTCCAGGCAAATGGGTCACAGACTATCAGCTTTTTGAAGGATGTTTCTTCAATTGTAGCTAAGCTTTGTGTGTAAATAGTTTCTTTTAACATATTGGAGGTACCAGTGGTATGGTATTCTGCACATAATGGTGGAGTCCAGATACCGACGATATTCTTTCTTTTGTCACCTTCTACTTCCGGAAGAAATTCTGGGTGGCTGCTAAGCGGTGTTTCTTCGGTGTTAACGAGAAGATTATTTAAGGTGTCTGCTTTTTTGGCATAACGTGTGAAATAGCTGCCACCGTAAATATAGGCTTTTTCTGCCTTCATCCCTTCTGCAAGATCAAGTATGGAAATAAATTCAATTTCTGTGTCAAGATTGAAATATTTTAGCAGTCCTGTGAAAAGATACTGACTCTGACCACAGAGAGTTATAACTTTGCGGATACCTTTTTCTTCCCACATATGAATGAGAGTTTTTACGGTTTCAATTCCTTCATCTATGATTCCAGATGCAAGTAAATCAAATCCTGTAAAGTATGGACCAAATTCACTTACTGTGATTCCTTTTTTCTGAAGAAATTCCCCAATCTTTTCTCTACTTCTTTTTGCGTAAATAAATGTTGCTTCGTCAAGGAGTAATCCTGTTTTGCTATCTGCATCAATCGGCAGCACTTCTTTCCATGCTTTGATGTCTGCTACATTTTTTTCTAAGTAACCGTTATTTTTATCAATCTGTGCTTTTAATGCGTCTATTTCTGCTTTTTTCTGTCCTTTGTTGTAGAATAATTCTCTTCCAAGCATTACGCTTAACAAGAAGTCTTCTGGTTTCTCGCCGAAATTCTGCCATCTTTCCCCCTGACCGGATAGGATTGAGGAAAATACCATTTCTGCTCCGTATTCAGATGCTTCAAGTTCCCCAAGATAAACGGAACGAATAATCTGCGCTGTTCTTGATGGGTAGTTACACATTTTTCTTGTAGCAAGATATTCTGGGGTATAAGTAATACCCTGATCCATATGGATTACCTGATGATTCAGGATATCGATGATTTCCGGATTTTCTAAAGATAATTTTCTCATAAACCAAGCACTCCTTTATTTACGATTCCTTTCGGGTCAATTGCATCTTTTAAGGCTTTCATTACGTATACGCCTGCTTTGCCATGTTCTGCTTCCATATATTTTGCTTTTGCTGTACCAACACCGTGATGATGGGATACATTTCCACCATATTGTAAACTGGTCTGGATTGCAGTATCGAGACACTGAAGGTATCTTTCTTCTCCTGCCTTATCATCCCCACCTGTTTTTGCGTGGTAGATAACATATACGCTTGCACCGTTATGATATACATGGGAAAAATGACAGTCTACCACAGTACACATTGGCTCTAATGCCTTTCTCATCTCCCTCCACACGTTTTCGATGCAGTCCCAAGGGGCTGCTACTTCAATGGCATCAGCTGTTCCACCTTTGATTGCATCAAAATCAAGCATTTTCTTTGTGGAAAATCTTGTTGCCAGCCATTCTTTTGCTGCTAATTCCCCTTTGTAACGTCCGTTATTTCCAAGACAGATTTCTTTGGTCATTTTGGCTTCTAATTCTGACATTTCTTTATTGCCTTCAAATACAAGAATTAAAAGAACAAAACCTTTTTCAAATCCATAAGATGCGATTTTCGGTACCGCCTCTACTTCATCGTAAAGACGTACAACTGCTGGCCGGAGACCTTTATGGATAAAGTTTCTAATAGCATTTAATCCATCGTGTGTGGATGGGAATGTGTATGCCTGGAAAATTCTTGTTTCTGCTACGGGGTAAATTTTCATTTCTACACTAGTAATAATTCCATAAACACCTTCACTTCCTAAAAATACCTGATTTAATTCCGGACCTGTGGATCGTTTTGGTGCAAGATGAGAATGAAAAATATCACCATTTGGAAGAACTACATTTAATGCAGTTACCATATCATCCATTTTCCCGTATTTTGTGGAAAATGTTCCGATTGCTCTTGTTGCCGTCATTCCGCCAAGACATGCACTCTGGAAAGACTGTGGGTATTGACCTGCCGTATATCCATGTTCATTTAAAAGGTTTTCAAATTCCGCACCGGTAAGACCTGCGCCCCCTCTTGCCGTTCCATTTACGATATTGATAGAGAAGTCCTGTAGTCTTTTTACATCAATCATGATTTCGCCCTGATAAGGAATGGTTCCACCTACGATACCACTTCCCCCACCATATGGGATAATGCCTACTTCGTATTCATTGGCGAGCTTTACAATTTCTGAAATCTCTACTTCATCTGCCGGGGAAACTACTGCACGAGTTAAATATGGGTAATCCCCCTGTAAGAGCCATTTATACTCTCTTGGATAGCATCCGTGGGAATAGATCAGACACTCTTCCGGCTGTGTATAAACATGAGTTTGCGGACACTTTTTTTCCACAGCTGCTAAAAATTCTTTCCATTTTTCGTTCATAAGTTATTCCATCCTTTCCATATCTCTTGCTGCTAAAATATCTACTCCGGTATTTAAAATATTTTCTACTATTTTATCGTGGAGTTTTACTGGTGCTTCTATTTCAAGACCATAAAGGTACGAAAGACAATCTTGCAATTTTTCCTTTGGCACAAAATCACTGCTGATCACCGGAAGTAATCGATGATTATCCTTTGCGTGTGCCATTTTCACAGTTGTTGTAATCATTCTTTTAGGATGTGTATGTTCATTCAAACCATACTCTGCTCCTCTTGGGCAGCTATTACCCTTTACTTTCCAATCTCCATTCTGCTCAAATACTATAAGATCGCAGCTTCTTGGACAGACGATACATGTATATTTCGTTTCCACGGCTACGCCTCCTTTCCTTCCATCATTATGTGTCCCTGATATTCTTCTTTCCATTCCACAGTGAGGGCCACCATTTCCGGAGGATTAGCTGTCTGGAGCTTCTTCATTGCAATTACTTTTCCATCACATGTAAGTTGGATGACCGGCTTTGTAAGTGGTTTTCTCACTCTCATAAAAAATGTAATCTTACCATCTTCCGGACGAATGGTCTGTGGCAGCGTAAAAGAAATATTTTCTCCTGCTTCTACTGCCATATATTGATTAGTATTGACATCTTTTATTTCTCCTCTCAACCAGTTAGCTGCGCCTGCGGCAGCAACTTCTCCGGTTTTTGAAACGTAATCTACAAGATCAAATACGGCAGATACATTACCCGCAGCAAAGATACCCGGAATAGAAGTCATCATGTTCTGATCAACAACTGGTCCTTTTGTTACTGGATGTAGCTGAATTCCCGCATGGCGGCTTAATTCGTTTTCTGGAATAAGTCCTACAGAAAGTACAAGAAGATCACATTCTATGTAACGTTCAGTTCCTGGAATCGGCTTTCGATTCTCATCGACTTTTGCTACGGTGACACCTTCTAACTTTTTCTTACCGTGAACCTTTACTACGGTTGTTGACAGATGAAGTGGAATTCCATAATCTTCCAGACATTGTACTTTATTTCTTCGAAGTCCTCCTAAATTTGGCATTACTTCATAAACCCCTTCGACTTTCATGTGTTCAAGTGTCATTCTTCTTGCCATAATCAATCCGATATCTCCAGAACCTAAAATAACTGCTTTTTGTCCTGGTTTAAAACCTTGTACATTGATATATTTTTGAACTGCACCAGCAGTCAATACTCCTGATGGTCTCGTTCCAAGAATTCCAACCTGTGGTCTTGTTCTCTCACGACATCCCATTGCTAAAATAATTGCTCCTGCCTGCCAGCAGGATGCACCTTCTTTTGCACTTACTGCATAAACTTCTTTATCTTTTGTTATTTCAAGAACCATTGTATCGGTATGTATTTCCACTCCAGCTTCTTTTGCCAAATGGATATATCTCTGAGAATATTCACATCCAGATAGCTGTTTACCAAATCGAATCAATCCAAATCCATCGTGAATACACTGGTTGAGAATTCCTCCTGGCTCTTTGTCTCTTTCAATTAGAATAACTTTTTTGAAACCTTCTTCTTTTGCTTTGACTGCTGCTGCAAGGCCAGCCGGACCTCCACCGATAACCGCGATATCTACAGGAATCTTATGCATTATCTCTCACCTGCCTTGTCTCTTCTTTTAATATGTTAGAATCTGCGCCTTTTAACGTAACTTCTGTTTCCGAAATTTCCAACTCTCTTGCAAGGATTTCCAATACCTTTGCCTGACAGAAACCTCCCTGGCATCTTCCCATTCCTGCTCTCGTTCTCCGCTTTATCGCATCAATATTAACTGCTGGAACTTTACCATGGATTGCATCCACTATTTCTCCCTCTGTAACAGATTCACAGCGGCAGATAATTCTTCCATACAGTGGATTTTCCTCTATTTTCTGCTCCCGTTCTTCCATCGAACAAAAGCGGAATGGTTTTTCTTCTTTTCTTACTGGATTATAATTCTCATTCATTTCTATATCAGAACAAATTCCCAAAAGTAAATCTTCTACTCTTTCAGCAATTGCAGGTGAACTTGCAAGTCCCGGTGACTGAATTCCCGCGGCATAAATTACATTGTCTAATTTGTCAGAACGTTGAATAATAAAATCCTCATGATAAGTCGCTGCTCTGTTCCCACTGAAAAATGTAATCAGACTGGAGCGTTCTATATTTTTTACAAGGAACATTCCCTTGTCTACTACAAAATCAAGATCATCCTGATCAACACCAAGGTCATCTTTTTCCGGCACTTCTTTGGCAGATGGACCAAAAAGAAGCGTTCCTTCTGGTGTTTCCTGGGGACCCCCACCCTTGGTGTAAGCTCCAGGTGCCTGACCGGAAAATGTATGTATTTTTCCTTTATTTTCTTTATCGTATATAACGATAGTTCCTCTTCTTGGGTGAATCGTGAAAAATTCATCATCTAACATTTCCGCTACTTCATCTGCATAAAGACCAGCAGCATCAATAAGATATTCACATCGTATTTTTCCCTGATTCGTTACTAATATTGAAGCCTTTTTATTTTCCTGTTCTATCGCATAAACTTCACAACCCAAACGAAGTCGAATACCGTTATCTATCGCATTCTCCATGAGTGCTAATGCCACTTCGTAAGGTTCTACATAACCAGCAGAAGGAGTCCATAACGCCCACTGTGCATCATCATTAATATTAGGCTCTATCTTTCTGGCCTCATCTCCAGTAATTAATGCAATTCCGGGAACGCCATTTTTTGTCCCATTTTCCAGATAATACTTTAATACCTCATGTTCTTTTTCATTAAACGCAAGTACAAAAGATCCGGTTCTCTTAAATGCAAAATGTAAATCCTGAGCCCACTGTGTATACATGGCATTACCTTTTACATTCATTTCCGCTTTTAAAGACCCATGTTTTGAATCATAACCCGAATGAATCATTCCATTGTTTGACTTTGTAGTTCCACAAGAAATATCATCTTCTTTCTCAAGAACGAGTACATTTAACTTATATTTAGATAACTGTCTTGCAATAGCACATCCTGTAATACCTGCTCCAATGATAACGACATCTGCCTTGTCATTCTCTTTCATTTCCCAAAATGAAGAAATATTCTTCTTCTCTTTTTGAGGCATATCCTTACTGGTCAGATGATTAACTAACTTTGTTACTCCTGAAATCTTCGCTGCCAGATGTCCTACATCAACAACTTGTTGCCATTTTTCCATTTCTCCAGATAAAATCAATATGTCATCTTTCCATTCTAAGTTTACTTTCGATGCATCCATTTTACTTTCTTTCATTTTCTGAAAAAAGGCTTCTTTTACAGTATTCATATCATTCTCCTCTTTTCTTTTATTTATCTGCCATCCATCCTGAACAACGTTTTACTGCATCTTTATAGTTAGAATAGGATTTCTCTCTTAACTCTTTTTCCATCTGGCTGCTGAATTCTGCATCATATACCATTGCTCTTTCCAAATCTTCTTCCTTCCAGAATCCACTATATAATCCTGCAAGTTCTGCTGCTCCAAGACTTGTTGCCTCCACCGATGAAGGACGAACGATACGACAATCCAGATAATCTGCAAACATCTGTGCTAATAGGTTATTGTTTGAAGCTCCTCCATCAATACGGATATCTTTTACTTTTGTCTTGGTATAATCATAAATTGCATCAATAATATCTTTGATAGAAAATACAATAGATTGTAATACTGCTCTTGCGATATGCGCATTTGTTACTCCTCTTGTCAATCCAATAATCATTCCCCTAGCAAATGGATCCCAGTATGGTGCGCCAAGTCCTGCTAGTGCCGGAACAAAATATACCCCATTCGTATCCAATACGGAATCTGCCAATTCTTCAATCTCACTAGAAGATTTGATAAACTTAAGTCCGTCCCTTACCCACTGTACAGCAGAACCAGTAACTGCGGCATATCCCTCGATTGCATAACAAATCTTTCCATTAATTTTCCATGCAACTACGGTGTCCGCTCCATCCATTACCACACTATTCTCTCCAATATTCAAATCAAGAAAAGAACCTGTTCCATTTGTTAATTTTGCCATTCCGTTTTCTCTGCATCCCTGTGCAAAAAGTGCTGCATGCTGATCGGCAATACATGAAGTGATTGGTATTGCACTTCCGAAAAGTTCCGGTAGTGTCTCTCCATAATCTCCTGAATCCTCTGCCAATTCCGGATAAATCGCAATTGGAATTCCAAGATAATCAAGAAATTCTGTATACCACTTTCCTTCCTGTAAATTAAGACTTCCTGTAACTGATGCATTAGAGTAACTGATCGTATGCTTTTTACCCCCTGTAAGTTTCCATACAAGCCATGTATCAATTGTTCCAAATAATGCAGATCCATCTTGTAGCCTTTTCGCTACTTTCTCATCGTTTTTCATTAACCATTCAATCATCAATGAAGAATATACCGGAGCTACTGTCCACCCCGTTGTCTGCTTACATTTCTTTCCCCATTCGCTATTATTAATCTCTGCGCATCTTTCAGCAGTTCTCGTATCTTGCCATACAATTGCCTTACAAAGAGGCTTTCCTGTTTCTTTATCCCAAATAACGGTTGTTGCCCTCTGATTTGTAATACCGATACAGGAAATATCTTCTGCTGCAGCCTCTACTTGTTTCATTGCCTTACGGCACATCTCTACAGACTTGTTATATATCTCCTCAGCATCATGTTCCACTCTGTCTTCTGATGGTGTATACTGTGTAAACTCTTCGTAACTCTGTCCTACAATCTGAAAGTCCTTATTATAAAGTAACGCCCTCGTCCCTGTCGTTCCCTCATCAATAACCATTACATATTTCTCCATATACCTTCTCCTTTCAGTTATTTGGATTGTGTGGTTTTTATGTGGTTTTTTGTTGTTTTTAATTTACCATATAAAAGTTCAAAAGTCAACAAAAAACCACATATTTTTTTCTAATTTACATGATTTCAAACACCTCTTTAATTCGCCCAAAAACAGAAAAGCAGAAATTTACTATAAAAGAAAATGTGATGTCGGAGCAAGTAAAAATGCCGGTCAGGCATTTTCTATGAAGCGACTATCTTCACATTTTCTTTTATAGTAAATTTCTGCTTTTCGTCTGTTTTCGTCTGTTTTCGTCTATTTTTCTAGCTTATGAATATTTTTTATAATTTCCCTGACTTTTGCGAGTAGTTCTTTTTTGAGTGTTCCTTCGGATTCAAATACAAATACCGGGTTAGCTTCTGGTTTTATTTTCATTTTATTGCGATACTGCTTGAGGAAGTCATCGATTTCTTCTACGCGGACTTTGGCGCGTGGGTTCATGGTGAAGAGGATCTTGCTTCCTTTTTGTTCGATGGAAAGGAGCCATGCCTGATGTGCTTCTTCTCGAAGGAGTGCTACGTCCATAAGGCTGAGGAGTGGTTTTGGCGGGTCTCCATAGCGATCGGTCAGTTCTTCGATCATGTCCTCATATTCTTCTTCTGTTTCAATGGCTGCGATTCGTTTATACCAGGAAAGTTTTTCTGCTTCGCTTTTGATATAAGTTTCCGGTATATAGGCATTGATGGACAGATCAATGGATGTGGTAAAGGTATCGACTTCTTGTTGTTCGCCTTTCATTGTTAAGACGGCTTCGTTTAACATTTTGCAGTAGAGGTCGTATCCTACAGATTCCATATGACCGGATTGTTCTGCGCCAAGAAGGTTTCCGGCGCCGCGAATTTCAAGGTCGCGCATGGCAATTTTGAAGCCGCTTCCTAAGTCGGTGAATTCACGAATGGCTTTTAAGCGCTTTTCTGCTTCTTCTTTTAAAACGGAGTTCCTTCGATACATTAGGAAGGCGTAGGCGGTTCGGTTGGAACGACCGACACGACCTCTTAACTGGTAAAGCTGCGAGAGGCCGAATAACTGGGCATCCTGAATGATCATTGTGTTGACGTTTGGAATATCGAGTCCGGTTTCAATAATTGTTGTCGATACTAGTACATCGATTTCTTTGTTGATAAAGCCGGTCATAATGCTTTCTAACTGACGTTCTCCCATCTGTCCATGTGCGTATTCTACAGTTGCATCGGGAAGCAGCTTTTGTAGCTGCGCTGCGACTTCATCTATGTTGTTGACTCGATTGTATACATAGTATACCTGTCCGCCTCTGCCAAGCTCTCTCTCGATTGCCTCTCGAACAAGTTCTTCATTATATTCCATGACATAGGTCTGAATAGCCCGGCGGTCTACCGGAGGAACTTCAAGGACGCTCATGTCGCGGATTCCGGCAAGGCTCATATGCAGGGTTCTTGGAATCGGGGTTGCAGATAATGCCAGTACATCTACATCTTTTTTTAATTGTTTGATTTTTTCTTTTTGTTTTACACCAAAACGCTGTTCTTCATCAATGATGAGAAGACCAAGATTTTTATATTTGATGCTTTTTGAGAGAACTTTATGTGTACCGATCACAATATCAATACTTCCATTTTTCAGGCCGTCTAAAATACGTTTCTGCTCTTTTGGCGTACAGAAGCGGGAAAGCATGGCGATCTCGATTGGATAATGTTCCATTCTTTCCTTAAATGAATTATAATGCTGCTGTGCTAAAATAGTTGTCGGGACAAGATAAACGACTTGTTTGCTGTCCATGACTGCTTTGAATGCCGCACGTATGGCAACTTCGGTCTTGCCGTAACCAACATCTCCGCAGATCAGGCGGTCCATTATGCGGTGGCTCTCCATGTCCCGCTTTGTATCTTCGATTGCATTTAACTGATCTTCTGTTTCCTCATATGGAAATAATTCTTCAAATTCTTTTTGCCAGACGGTATCTTTCCCGTAAGAATACCCTTCTTTTGCCTGCCTTTCTGCATAGAGCTTCACTAAATCCTGAGCAGCAATCTGTACCTGTGAGCGTACTCTGCTCTTTGTTTTTTCCCATTCAGTACCGCCTAACTTATTGAGTTTTGGCTTTCTCGCACTCAGACTGGAGTACTTCTGGATCAGTTCAAGCTGGGAAGCGGGGATAAAAAGGTTGCTGGCATCTTTGTATTCAATATTGATGTAATCCTTTGTAATTCCGTCGGCTTCTATTTTTTCCATTCCGCGGTAAATACCAAGTCCATATCTTTCATGAACAACGTAATCTCCTACGGAAATTTCAGAAAGAGAATTGATTTTCTGCCCGCTGTACTGGCTTTTTTTCTTTTTCTTTTTTACTTTTCTTTCTTTAAAAATGTCTTTCTCTGATAAAACAACAAACCGGATTGCCGGATATTCAAATCCGTTTTCAAGGCGTCCGCTTGCGACCATAATCTCACCCGGCTCGATCATCCGGTTAAAATCTGCAGCAAAATACGCAAGGAGTCCGTAATCTTTGATGTTTTCTGCAAGACGTTTTGCTCTTGTTGTTGAGGAGGAAAGGAGAAGGATACGATAATTTTCCTTTTTCCAGTGTTCTAAATCTTTTATTAACTGGTCAAAGCTATTGTTATATGAAAAAATAGATTTTACTTCGATATCGCAGATTGTTTTTGGTTTATAAAAGGCATAATCCTGAATGACGGAACTTAGTAAAATAAGTGGCTTCGCCATCACTTTTGATAAAATCTCTTCATAGCCAAACAGCAGATCTGCCTGTCCCGGCAGAACATATCCACCTTCTAAACGGCTTTGCATACAGAGGAAAAATTCTTCTTCATATGTCTTTCCTTTTTCTAGAATACGATGCGGTTCGTCCAGAAAAAATAATGTATTTTCCGGTAAATATTCAAGCAGGGATACGGTTTTCTCATAAAAATAAGATAGCAGGGCTTCGCTTCCTTCTGCTGTTCCAAAAGAAAGAAGTTCTTCTTCTGTTCGTATCGTCATCTTGCGGAGACGCTCTTTTTCTGTAAGGCGCTTCTGCTTTTTAAATATTTCTTCCTGTTTCTTATATTCTTCCTTCATACGACGGACTGCATCGCCAATCTTATGCCTTGAAAGAATCATTTCTGTTGCTGGATATATTTGAACTTTTTCTAGCTTTTCTACACTTCTCTGCGTTTCTGTATCAAAAGAACGGAGTGAATCCACTTCATCTCCCCACAGTTCTATTCGAACCGGCAGTTCTTCTGTAAGTGGGAAAATGTCGATAATCCCACCCCGAATACCGAACTGTCCGGGTGATTCCACCAGACCACTGTTCTCATAGCCAAGCTCTGAAAGTTTTAATTTAAGTGCATCTGTATCAATGATCGATTCAAAATCAATCGTAAGACAATGTTCCTTAAAGTCCTCAAGGGGAATCATTTTCTCCATAAGCACATCAAGACAGGCAACGATCGTCAGCGGCTCTCCCGCCATAAGCTTCTTTAAGATATCCATTCGCTGCCTCTCGATATGATTACTGTGTACATCCGCGCTATAAAACAGTACATCTCTTGAAGGATATAGAACGGTATTAGAATCAAAAAAACGTAAATCCTGATACAGTTCTTTTGCCTTATCTTCTTTATAAGTCAGTACAAGCCGGCATGGGAAGTCTTCTCCAAGGTTTGGAATAAAATGTGCTTTCTGAGAATCAACACAACCATTCAGGACGATGGGATAAGCCTTCTTTTCCATTGCAGTTTTCATATCAATATAAGTATCAAATTTTAAAAGAGGGTTAGATAAAGTTTTCATGATACCTCCTTTCATTTTGGTTGTTGCACTTTTCTGTTGCATTCTGGAGCGTGGTCTTCTAAAAATCAAGTATAGAAAAATTTATCTCAGTCGAGAAGACTCCCACCTCTTTCAGGTGGTGAGTAACAGCAAATTTGTCTCAGTGGGAGTCCAATCTCCGACTGAGATAAACGCTCCGCGAGGATGCGCAGTGATTCTGTAAAGAATATGTCAGCTTACGCTGACCAGAATCACGCGCCAAGTCTCGCGGCGGCTCGACTTGAATTGGAAAAAGCATTTTTATATTGCTCCTATTTCAGAACATCTTGCTCTTTCCAAATAAATTTTTCTATACTTGATTTTACTATTATTTATAGCGCAACGGAAAAATATTTTCTCTCTATTCCAAAGTTTTTCTTTTCTTTTTCCCTACACTATATTTGTTCATTGCTTCTGCAAATTCGTCCTGTGCAAAAAGTTCTGCTGCTTTTTCGACTTTGTCTAATGCATCGGAGAGCAGTTCTTTTTCGTCATCTTTAAAATGTCCCAGTACATAGTCTGCAAGATCCTGTCCCGGATGTTTTTCCCCGCCAATACCGACACGAATTCGTGGAAAAGTGTCTCCACCTAAATGTTTGATAATACTCTTCATTCCATTATGCCCACCGGCACTTCCCTTCGTGCGCAGGCGGAGCATGCCGGGTTCTAAACTGATATCGTCATAAATTACAAGGATATCGCTTAAATCCAGCTTATAGAAATCCATGATCGGACGAAGACTTTCTCCGCTTAAATTCATATACGTTAACGGTTTTACAAGAAGTACTTTACTGCCGCCAATGAAGCCACTCCCTACCATTGCTTTGAACTTATGCTGATTCATATTGATTCTGTTTGCCTCTGCGATACGGTCGATTGCCATGTATCCTACATTGTGTCTTGTTCCTTTATACTGATCTGTTGGATTCCCTAATCCTACAATTACTTTCATTCTATGTTCCTTTCCTGATTTTATTTCTTCTGTGTTTGTTTTTTCTTGATTTTGTAGTGTCTGTTCCTTTTGTTTCTCTTCTTGTTTTTCTTTTTGCTTCTGTCTTTGTCTCTCTAACTGTTCCTGCATTTTTACTTTTTGCTGCTGCTTTTTTCTTTGCTTTTTACGCTCCGATTCCCAGGAACTTACGGCTGCCTCGGCATCCTGTGTTGCCCACTTTTCCGGAAGCTTTCCGTTTTGACCTTTACCAGAAGCGTTATCAAATATATTCTGACTGATGCTGTCAGGATTCTTCTTCCTGCGATGTTTCGGACGATACTGGTTCCACTCCTCATAAAATGGTTCCGGTTCTGACGCAGAATTCGGCAGCTTTTTGCCATTGCCAAAATAATAGTCTACCACTCTCTCCGCAGATTTGTCATCAAAATAATCATTATGCAAATGCGCAAAGCTTTCTACTTTTTTCAAATCCCACTGCTCATTTTTCATGCAGTCAATCAAATCCTGCATATTTTCTACGATCGGACCGGGTGCCGTCTTTTCATAATCAAAATAAAAACCTCGGTCTTTGCTTAAATACCAGTCTTTGTCAAATGCATAAAGGATGATCGGACGGTTTAAAAGAGAATATTCTACTGCAATTGAAGAATAGTCCGCAATTAAAATGTCCGTCATGCAAAGCAGCTTACGGACATTCGGATAATCGGTCATATTTGCTACCGTTTCAGGTACTTTGGCAGACTGAATCTGTGGATGAAGACGTACCATTAAGAAATAGTCTTCCCCAAGTTCTTTCTGAAATGCATCAAAATCAAACGCTTCTAAAAGCTTTTTATCATGTTCTTCCTCCCCACGAAAAGTCGGTGCATAAAGAACAAGCTTCTTTCCTTTCATTTCCGAATATTGTTCACTAAGTTCTTCCTTCCACGCAGCAATATCATGCTTTCTGAAAAAATAGTCCACCTGTGGGCATCCGATACAGATTACCTTTTCTTTCGGTGCTATAAAAGCCTCTGCATAATTATCTCTGATATTTTTAGAACTTGCCAGTATATGATTTGTATTTTGGGTTGCTGCTTCTAACTCTTTTAACACTGCCGGATCCGTTTCGGAAGATCCGCCAAACTTCTTAAAAGATCCCATCCCATGCCAAAGCTGAACTACCTTTGTCTTATCTGACAGCTTCATATATCCAAGCGGCAAAAAATTGTCATTCAAAAAAATATGGGATGAAGTCGCCATTCGAAAAGCCTTTATAGTAAAAAGCTTTAGCAAGCCTCCCAGATTACGTGGACTCACTTCATAATCTGTATGCGTGATAATATTAAAATGAAACGGTAACCCTCTTTTTTCACATTCATTTTTTATCTCAAACAGGCTTCCTGTTCCCCCGGTGTTTAACTTCTCCACGAGGGTGACCTGATTCTTCTTTACCTTCCATTTGCGAAAGAAATTAAAAAAGCCTGCAAATATTTTATTTGTATTCAATGTATCTAATCCTCCATACATGTAATCACAACATATGTTTTTTAGTATATCATAGATTATGCATTTTCTAAAAAGAAAATTTTTCGAATAGCAAAACGGCTCTTGCAATTTTCAAAAATCTTCATAAAAATATAGCAGGAATTCCATATATTACACAGAAATTCCTGCTATAAGGTTAAGAGCCGTTTTGTGTCAGCCCCTTTATCTTCTAAGTTTTGCTACAGTTATATTTATAATGCTACCTCTGCTTCTCCGACTGTTTCCTCTTCCCCCGAGGCCATGATTGCTTCGTATTCCTGAAGAATACTTTTCTGGATGATGTCACGAGTATCAGAATTAATCGGATGTGCGATATCACGATACTCCCCATCAGATGCTTTGCGGCTTGGCATTGCGATAAATAAGCCCTTTTCTCCTTCAATAACTTTGATATCGTGTACAACAAACGCGTTATCAAATGTTACGGATACAACCGCTTTCATCTTTCCTTCTTTTGCTATCTTTCTGATTCTTATATCGGTAATCTGCATGACCTGTCCTCCCAATAATGTTATTACTACTTACAGAATGTACCGCACATTCTTCTCAATTACAATCTTAATCTCATCATCGGTTCCGACATAGTTCGTTCCTGGACGGAGAGTATCTCTACTCTCTACAATACAGTTTTCAATATAGGAGTCATCTCCGATATATACATCATTCAAAATGATGGAGTTCTTGATTGTACAATTATTTCCAATATATACGTCTTTAAAGATGATAGAATTCTCAACTTTACCGTTAACAATACAACCGGAAGAAATAATACTGTTCTTCACTTCTGCTCCTGCATTATACTTTGCTGGTGGCAGATCATCTACTTTAGAGTATACATCCGGATACTGTTTGAAGAAGTAATCTCTTACGTCCTTCTTCAAGAAATCCATATTTGTCTTATAATAAGAATCTACTGTTGCAATATTTCTCCAATATGTATCAAGCTTATAACCGTAAATCTTACGAACATTTCTATAACGAACAAGTACATCCTGTACAAAATCGTGTCTGTCTTCTCTTGCACAACGCTCAAGAATCTCGATCAGATGACGTCTTCTGATCACATAAACACCGATAGAAACATTATTAGAAGAAGCAACAAGTGGTTTCTCTTCAAACTCTGTGATTCTTTCGTTCTCATCTAACTTAAGAACACCAAAACGTGTCAGATCATCATCTGTATCTTTCAGTGTTGTGTAAACGACAGTAATATCTGCGTTCTTAGCGATATGTGCTTCAAGAACCTTACCGTAATCCATCTTGTATACGCCATCACCTGTTGCAATAATTACATAAGGCTCATGGCTCTTCTTAAGGAAATCAATATTCTGGTAAAGAGCATCTGCTGTACCCTGATACCAGGAGTTGTTATTCTTTGTAACGGTAGGAGTGAAAACATAAAGTCCCCCCTGCTTTCTTCCGAAATCCCACCACTTACTTGAGCTTAAATGTTCATTTAAAGAGCGGGCATTAAACTGTGGTAATACCGCTACTTTAGATACACGTGAATTGCTCATATTACTTAATGTAAAATCAATCGCACGATAACTTCCTGCTACAGGAAGGGCTGCGATCGCACGCTTATCGGATAATCTTCCGATTCTGTTATTATTACCGCCTGCTAAAATAATACCTATAGACTTCATTTATGTCACCTGCCCTCTACTATCTGATAATGGATTCGCCGCTTGCCAGAATGCCTTCCGGATAATCCTCTGCTGTTGTCTTTCCTACGATTGCGACATTCTTACCAATCTTAACGTTGGCTGGGATAACAGAACCTTCACCTATAGTAACTAATCCGCCACGGTAAACATTCGGTTTATACTTGTTCTCTGCTTCTTCAAATACACCAAGTTCTGTGTTCTCTCCAACTTCTACACGCTCTGCGATGATAGACTTCTCTACCTTAGCGCCCTTCTTGATTACGGTATTATTCATAATAATAGAGTTCGTAACTACTGCACCTTCCTCGATAACAACACCAGCTCCGATAACAGAGTTGGAAATCTCTCCGTAAATTTCTGTTCCGTCTCCGACGATACAGGAATTCACCTTAGAGTCTGCTGAGAAATACTGTGGTGGAATAATGTCTGTCTTTGTGTATATTCTCCAGAATTCTTCGTAAAGATTAAATTCAGGTATAATATCAATTAATTCCATGTTCGCTTCCCAGTATGCGGAAAGTGTTCCTACGTCTTTCCAGTAACCCTGATAGTTGTAAGCCATAATCTTATCACCACGCTTATGGCAGTAAGGAATTACGTGCATACCAAAGTCACAGCCAGGCTGTTCAGATAAAGTTTCCAGAGCTTCCTTTAATACTTCCCAGTTAAAGATATAAATACCCATGGATGCTTTATTACTTCTTGGGTTAGCTGGTTTCTCTTCAAATTCGAGAATCTGATTATTCTCATCTGTGATTACAAGACCAAAACGGCTGGCATCTTCCCAAGGTACTTCATAAGTAGCCAGTGTGATCTGCGCATTGTTCTTCTTATGGAATTCAAGCATCAGTTCGTAATCCATCTTATAAATATGGTCTCCACCAAGAATAATTACATAATCCGGATGGTAATACTCCATGAATTCCATGTTCTGATAAATCGCGTTCGCTGTTCCTGTATACCAGTCCGTATTCTGACTCTTCTCGTATGGAGGAAGAATAGATACCCCACCTATATTACGATCCAAATCCCAAGGAATACCGATACCGATGTGCTGGTTCAGTCTTAATGGCTGATACTGGGTAAGAACACCTACTGTGTCGATTCCAGAGTTAATACAGTTACTTAACGGAAAATCAATGATTTTATACTTTCCGCCGAATGCTACTGCCGGTTTCGCTAATTTAGAGGTTAGTACGCCAAGACGGCTTCCTTGTCCACCAGCTAAGAGCATTGCTATCATTTCTTTTTTTATCATAATAATCACCCCTTTGTCACATAATACTTATTATAGCACTGAAATTCCCAAATGGAAAGCAGTTTAGCACAAAAAACAAAATATATTTTTTATTTTTTTATATATTTTGTATTGCCCATATGGTTATCTTTTACATTTAAATGTAGAAATCCCACGAAAACAATAGGACATTATAATGAAAAGTGCCCTATTACTGGCTGTTTTGGGAATTTTTCAAGATACCCTGGTACCCTTACTATAAGATGTGTACAGAAGAGACCTTAAGTATCGCAATTCTTTCTTGAATCTCGTTTATCCGTGCGCTATACTATAAACGACTTTTTAATAATTAAACTGATTTTTTTCGCCATATTTATTTATATGTACTCACTAAGTCCTATATGACGGATTTTCTGAGACACATCTTGTGGCACTGGAGGTAAATATGTATACAATTGATTTTCAAAAGCCGATTCATGTTCATTTTATCGGTATTGGCGGCATCAGCATGAGCGGTCTTGCCGAAATTTTATTAAACAGACATTTCACAGTGACCGGTTCTGATATGCAGGCTTCCGACATGACAAAGCATCTTGAAGAAACAGGTGCAAAGGTTGTTATCGGACAGAAAGCAGAGAATATTACCGATGATATCGATCTTGTTGTTTATACTGCTGCCATTCACGAATCTAACGAAGAATTTGCTGCTGCAAAGAATAAAGGAATCCCTATGATGACCCGCGCAGCTCTTCTCGGACAGATCATGGCAAACTTTGCGAAGTCTATCGCCGTTGCCGGAACACATGGAAAGACAACAACAACTTCTATGCTTACTCACATTCTTCTTCAGGCAGATACCGATCCTACTGTCAGTGTCGGAGGTATGTTAGACCGTATCGGCGGAAATATTCGTGTCGGCCATTCTGACCTCTTCCTTACGGAAGCATGTGAATATACGAACAGTTTCCTTGAATTTTATCCATTATATTCTATTATCTTAAATGTAGAAGAAGACCATATGGATTTCTTCAAGGATATTGAAGATATTAAGAATTCTTTCCATAAGTTCGCTTCTCAGACTGCAAAAGACGGACTTATCATTATTAACGGAGATATGGACCACACAGACTTCATCTTAAACGGTCTTAGCCAGAAGCACGTTACTTTTGGTTTAAACCCTGACAATGATTACACTGCAGCAGATATTACATTTGATAAAGAGGGAAATGCTTCTTATAACCTTATCGCACATGGACAGGAAAAGGGCCATATCACTTTAAAAGTAAAAGGCCGCCACAATGTTATGAACTCTTTAGCTGCCATCGCATGTACAGAAGCAATCGGTCTTCCTTTCGATACGATCCGCAAAGGTCTTTTATCCTTTGGCGGTACGCACCGTCGTTTTGAATACAAAGGTTCTCTTGGCGATGTAACTGTAATTGACGATTATGCACATCATCCAACAGAAATCCGCGCTACTTTATCTGCTGCAAAGGATTATCCGCATGATGAACTCTGGGTTATCTTCCAGCCTCATACATACACCCGTACAAAGGCGTTTCTCCCTGAGTTTGCAAAGGCTTTAGAGCAGGCAGATCATGTAATTTTAGCTGATATTTATGCCGCAAGAGAAGTAGATACCGGAGAAGTTTCTTCTAGAGATGTTATGAAGCTTTTGCAGGAAGATGGACAGGACGTACATTATTTCCCAAGCTTCGAAGAAATCAAAGATTTCGTAAAGGCTCACGTAAAAGGACATGACCTCCTGATTACGATGGGCGCAGGAAATGTCGTAGAAATCGGAGAGGAACTTCTGGCTGAAAAATAAATTCTAAACTATTAACAGATAAAATAGATGTTTCCTAAAAAAGATACCCTATATCTATGGCTCTGTCACTGTGAGTTGAATGTTCATTTAAACGCTCTCATTCAATCCTCGTTCTAATGCCACAGAGATAGGGTATCTTTTCTTTTTGGAAGCTTTCTCTGGCTCGATAGGTATCCAGAATAAGTTATCCACATTATCCACAATTTTAAATTTTTTTCTGAGGGAATTTCGAGGTTTTCCCCAAGTTGTTTACATTTTGTCCACATTGTATTTTTGTAAGTTCACACCTATATCTTGGAACTCATCACCCTTTTTTACCAGTTTTCTCCCCAAAATATCGAGTTTTACCCACCTATCCACAAAGTTATCCACATTATCCACAAAACTATCCACACAATCTATCAAGGTTTTATACAGGAGTTATCCCCAATTCTATCCACATTCTCCCCAGATTTGAAACTGTATTTTTTGTTGTGGGTGTGCTATTCTATACTCAGAAGCACAAGATAATCACCAGACTACATATATAAACTACAGATGATAGAAATAAGAAATAAGGGGTATAATGAACGATAAGATTACTTTACTTTACAATGTACAGAATGAAGTTACTGTTCTGCCAAACAAATTTATTGATGAATATATGATAAAAGCGGATGGAGAATATGTTAAGATTTATCTTCTGATTCTTCGTCTGCAGGGTATGGGGCTTCCCGTAGATGTGGATCATCTTGCGGATCATCTGGAACTGACACGAAAAGATGTTTTACGTGCGCTTTCCTACTGGGAAAAAGCTGGTCTTTTACAGGCTACCGAGCCTTCTGTGCCGGAGAAGACAGCTTCTGCGGCTTCTACAGGAACACAAAAAGGGGCTTCTTCACAACAGGGGACGACTCCTTCACCGACGATTACTTCTGTACCGGAGAAGACTACATTAAGTCCTACGGATGTGGAGAATTCTATGAAGGATACCGATCTTGAACGTACGATTTATATGGCAGAAACTTATATTGGTCGTCCATTTTCCACATCAGAGCTGAATAGCTTCTGCTACATTAACGACCAGCTTCACTTTTCTTCTGATCTGATGGAGTATCTGATCGAATACTGTGTCTCCCGCGGAAAGAAGAGTGTCCGTTATATCGAAAGTGTAGCGATCAACTGGTATCAGCAGGGCATCACAAGTGTTCAGGAGGCAAAGGAGCAAAGTACATTATATTCACAGAATGTTTTTCCTATTATGAAGGCATTCGGCATTTCGAATCGTGATCCTGGCTCAGCGGAGCTTGACTACATAAAGAAGTGGAATTCTCTTGGTCTTGGCACCGATATTATTATTGAGGCTTGCAGCCGGACCCTGCTTGCCACACACCAGGCAAGTTTTCCATATGCGAATAAGATCTTAGAAGACTGGAAGCGTCTTGGTGTTAGAAGCACTTCAGATATTAAGCATCTAGATGATAAACACCGTTCTTCGAATGCGGCCTCTCCTGCCTCGGCTTCTTCTGCCGGATATGCGCAGGGACAGACACGTAAAGGAATGACCGGCACTGCTGCCAGGAAGAATACATCCAATACATCGGCAAATCAGTTCCATAATTTTGAGCAAAGAACTTATGATTACAGCGATTTAGAATCTCGTCTTCTTGATAAGACCAGGAGGTAACTATGGGTATTTCCACCAGACAATATCAGGATATTATGAATGAATATGATGCAGTACGCCGCCGTAATTATATGGCGGAACAGGAACGTAAAGAACGAATCTATGCTCTTATTCCGGAGATTCGCCGTATTGATGAGGAGATTGCTCATGTTTCTGTCGCAAAGGCAAAGGAGATGCTTCTGAAAAAGATATCGAATGCGGATGCTAAGAAGTCGCTGCAGAGTACCATTTACGATCTTTCCATGGAAAAGGTCAACCTGCTGGCGATTCATGATTATCCGGCAGATTATCTTGATCCGATCTATGACTGCCCGGAGTGTAAGGATACCGGCTATATCGGAGATAAAAAGTGTCATTGTTTCCAGCAGAAGATTCGCGAGATTCTTTACAGACAGTCTAATATTGAAGATTCTGCCGATAACGAATGTTTTTCCGCTTTCCGCACAGATTACTATTCTTCGCAGCGAAGCGGAAGAGAACGACTTTCTCCTCGCGAGAATATTGAAAATGTTTTATCGGCAAGCCGTTCTTTTATCGAATGTTTTGATTCCCGTCCCGGACAGAATCTTTTTATTTATGGGAATGCCGGTGTCGGAAAGACATTTCTTTCGAACTGTATTGCCGGAGAGCTGCTGAGTCGTGGAAAAGGAGTTATTTATCTGACTGCCTATCAGTTTTTTGACCAGCTTGCCGACTATACATTTCGCCGCGGGACAAATAATGCGCAGACCCTTCCCGCCTTTTTACACTGTGATCTTCTTATAATTGATGATCTCGGTACAGAGCTGAATAATTCTTTTATTAATTCTCAGCTTTTTTTATGTATTAATGAAAGAATTCTCAATAAAAAATCTACTATTATAAGTACAAATCTTTCTTTAGAACAGATTAACCGTTCTTACACAGAAAGAGTTTTTTCAAGAATCATACAGTCCTACACCCTTTTACATATTTACGGAGAAGACATTCGCATTAAAAAGGCTTTCTCCGCCCTTGACGAATAAGAGAAGGGATGTTATAAAGGAATTGTAATATGATTTATCTCACATAATAATAATTATATGATTAAAGGAGTAAAACACATGAGACCAGATGATAGCAAATTTGCAACCGTTCCTGTAGGTAAGCTTGGAATTATTGTTCACCCTAGCTGTGCAGAGCTTGGAAAGAGAATCGACCAGTATATTGTAAACTGGCGTAAAGAGCGTGAACATGAACACAAAGAGAATGTTGTATTTAAAGATTACGAGCAGGATACTTATATTATCGATGCAACCTGTTCCCGTTTCGGAACCGGTGAAGCAAAGGCACTCATCTCCGATTCTGTTCGTGGCGTAGATCTTTATATCCTTGCAGATGTTCTTAATTATAGTTTAAAATATAAAGTATGTGGTCATGAAAACCATATGTCTCCTGATGATATTTACGCAGATGTTAAGCGTATCATCGGCGCTGCCTCCGGTAAGCCAAAGAGCATTACTGTTATCATGCCGTTCCTTTATGAGAGCCGTCAGCATAAGAGAAGCTCCAGAGAGTCTTTAGACTGTGCTTACGCATTGCAGGAACTTACAGCAATCGGTGTTGATAACGTTCTTACATTTGATGCACATGACCCTCGTGTACAGAACGCGATCCCACTGAAAGGTTTTGACAATATCATGCCTACTTATCAGTTCATCAAGGCTTTACTTCGCTCTACAAACGATCTTGAGATTGATAACGAACATTTAATGGTAATCAGCCCGGATGAAGGTGCTATGAACCGTACAATGTACTTCTCCAGCGTTCTTGGTGTAGATATCGGAATGTTCTATAAGAGAAGAGATTATTCTGTTGTCGTTGACGGACGTAACCCGATCGTTGCTCACGAGTTCTTAGGTTCTTCTGTTGAAGGTAAGGACGTAATGATCATCGATGATATGATTTCTTCCGGTGAAAGTATGTTAGACGTTGCAAGAGAGTTAAAGAGAAGAAAGGCACGTCGTGTATTCTGCATCTCTACTTTTGGTATGTTCACTAACGGACTGGAATCTTTCGATAAAGCTTACGAAGAAGGACTTATTTATAAGGTAATCACTACAAACTGTACTTACCAGCGCCCAGACCTCTTTGAGCGTCCATGGTATGTAAGCTGTGATGTTGCCAAGTACATTGCTCTCTTAATTGATTCTATCAACCATGAGGCTTCTATCAGTGCAATCTTAAACCCTCATGACAGAATTACAAAGAGATTAGAGGAGTACAAACAGTTCCACACAATTAAAGAAGAAAAATAATAATTTGTAGATTTCGTATAGACGAAAAAAGAAACAATGCCATATCCCATCTGCTCTGTAGTCGCTGTGTTTAAAATGCTCGTCCGCATCTTAAAC